>OMLO01002149.1_pt1 | contig 15690 bp, 13 predicted proteins | sample 1674811 | NCBI WGS metagenome assembly OMLO01 (sample SAMN06265003, study PRJEB25207) | coral metagenome | isolation source: Coral host | place: Mexico:La Bocana,Puerto Morelos, Mexico | collected 2008-11-13 | reverse complement strand
AGCAAGAGCTCTACATCACTCATTTGCTCTGCCTCGTACAGAGTTTGAGCGGTCGAGCCCTGGGTTAGTATGCGCTGGGCCTCTTGTATCAGAGCGTTCCAGTCAAGGGTGTCTGACATTGATACTACAGAGGTCGTATTTGTCTAGATGGACAGACACATCCATCGCAGAGGTAACACCTCTCGCAGGCAAGACACCTGTCAAACTCCTCTTCTGTCTCATAACACATCCAACAGAGTTGAAAATCTTCACTTATACAGTTTCCGCAGTCTGGACAATCCAGCTGTAGAGTCCTCCCACAGTCTGTACACATATCACACTCCTGACAGAATGGAGAGATGCCAAATACATGACTGATCCCACATTCCAGACATTTTCGATCTGTGTCAATCTGCTCCAGCTCCTCGTGCACCTTTTTCCATCCCATCAAATCACGCTCTTTTAGCTTCGCCGAGATAAGTTCTTTGCAGATCTTCTCGCGAAGCTCGAGCGGGAGACTTTGGATTGCGGTGTCAAGGCTTGAGGTTGACATCTTGTGGTACCTATGAGGACTCATTTGTCTAGATGGAAATTTTTTCTGGCACACTTTGCTCGGGCTCGGTCACAGTTGGAGTCTAGAACGGTGGAAACAGGGCTCCCAGGTTGGGGAGAGTGCCCTCGTTTTGGGACACACTAGTAAGTTAGCGCTTCTGGCATCACACTTTGTCCTGGGGAAGGAGAACAGACAAAATAACCCTCCCAGGCTCAACTCCTTGAGGGGTAGGGAGAGTGGAGGGGAGAGAGAGGGGGAGGGGGAGTTGAGCCTGGGAGGGTTATTTTGTCTGTTCTCGTTTCCCAGGACATGTGTGTGCCAGAAGCGCTAACTTACTAGTGTGTCTTATTTATCATGATTTTATCGTCATATAGCGTATGACACAAATAAACTTATTTCACTGACAACTGATTTATTTAATAACCTTCTTGATGCTCACAAGGCCTTCATTGAAATGAATATACCACGGTTTTATAAAAGATGTTAATTCAATGACTTTGTCATAAGGACTCGCACTGAATTTCAGTCGGCCCAAAATTCGTAAATTGCATTTTACCTAAACATCTTTCTTTAGAACTAAGTAAATAGATATGTCACCGTGGTCAAGTTCGGAGGTTTTTAATTTTCTCAGACCACTCGATCCAAAGTCAAGCGCACCGACCATTAGACCACCGCAGGAGCCCTCCTGACCACCGTGTCCACTAAAGCGGATAAAACATGTACACGAACCCTGTTCTTTTTTGTATAGCATTGTGCTGTGTCGGAAATCATGATCATATTAATGATAATTATAATGCTTAGAGAAACACGCATTAGTCAGCCAAAGACAAGGAAAATGTCGTTGTTCCGAGCGTCAGACCGAAGTTGGTCTCCCTGAAGGAAATCGTTTCGATAGTATTTTGTGAAAACTTGCCTGCCTTGGAAAGAAAACTGCTGGGACACTATGTCATCCGAAGGAAAAGATAACGAAATTTCTGGAAGCAGATGAATTGAATCTTTACATTCAGCAGTTTAATGTACAAACAGAGAACTTTGTGAAAAGCTTTGGAAAGAAAGGAACAGGACAAGGAGAATTTCAGAATCCGACCGGCGCTTGTGTGACTGGTAAAGGACATGTTATTGTGGTTGATAGCACGAACGGTAGAATCCAGCACTTCACAAATGATAGTGAACCTTCGTTTAAATTTGGGGATAGCGGACCAGGAAAACTTTGCAAACCCTTGGATACATTTATCACAAAAATATGTTCATATATTGTGTGTGACAGTCAAAACAATTGCTTGAAATATTTTGACAGTTCAGGGAGGTCTTTGTACAACTGAATTGGAGAAAAAGGCGAGGTTGACGGATAGTTGTCCTGTCTTTGGGGTTTGCGTGTAGAGAAATGTGGCGATCGTCGAAATCTCCTTGTATGTAACAGGAACAATGAACACATTCAGCAGTTTGGAGTGGAAGGCTGTTTTACTGGAAATGAAGACTTTAAACTTGAGAAAGGGCCAACGGACAAAGCAAAGGAACCGGATCCTGGTGGATCTGATCAGCAAAATTTGGGATACAAGAAACTGAAAAACAAAAAAACTCACCGTACCATACGGGCTTCACTAGCTAGCCAAACACTAGAAAGAACACTGAATTAAGAACGTGACCAGTCAAAAGGACTAACGTTCACTTAAATTCCAGCTTGGTTCTCAGCCGGATCACTGAACTTTATTTCCTGCCCACAGTGCTATTGTTTAGGTTATGATGATCGACACAAATTTGATTAACTGAATCGTTACATTAATTATGATTGATGGCAGTACAAATCCGTGTTCGAACATTACATGCCAACAAATCTTGTATCCAGTTCTTCTCTCCCTGGAGCGGAGAAGATCTGGGCACTAGGGGTGCTTTTCCAAGACTGATCCCGGAAAGTAAAATGGAAATGTCCGTTCTTTTTTTTTTTTTACCGGAATAGTCGGGATCACTTATGGAATTAGTTCACTTATTAAAGTCGGAATATTTTCCGACCGAAATTCGCCGTTCCATTTTCTGTTCAAACCTGTTTGTTACACTTACTTCTCTTCACTATTTAGGGAGTTCGGATAAGGAATAAATGTCGTTTCATTTTCCACGGGTATTCACACTGGTTCAGTTCCGGTTTGGCATAAGTACCCAAGATTGCACATCAAGTAGACCAGCCACTGTACTTTTAAGTCTTTCAGATATGTTAAGACTTGTAGATAGGTAGATAATAGTTATACACAAATATATATTGAAATAACGACCTCCCAACGACCGGTGAACATAATCTGATTGATTATCTAGACTCAAAATTCCGGCTTATAACAGATTAAATTAATAAAACTGTAATGAAAAAAGGGAAAAACTACACGGCATTTAAAGAACATATGTCAAAAAGTTTATGGTTAATGAATTTGTTGTAATATCTCGTCATTCACAACAGCTATAGTCTGACATCTCTTGACTTATCGATCAATAAAAACCAATGAACACCATTAGATTCATTTGGATTTGTAGAGTTTGCAAAAGCACTTTATCACAGAAAGTAAACATTGGTAATAAAACTGTGAAAATTCAGTACGGTTTGCAAAAAGACTTCTTCACACAAAGTAAACACTGTTAGTAAGACTGAAAATTCAAGTTGTCCTAAAAAAACCCTCCGAAGAAATTATTGCGCATTTAGCTTGGCTGATCAACCTTGGGTTTTGTCCTTTATAAGCCATACTGTTTTTCGTCAGTGCGTCGTGAACAACCGGTAGCAAGCCAACCGACTGGTAATCACGTCAATTTATCTTTATTCAGCACACTGACAATAAAGGTGAGCTTTATTGTCGGACGGTTTACATGGGACTTCAAAGCTCCCGCGCCACAAACATATTTCCAACAGTAATTCAAGTCCGGACATGCAATTTTGCCTAAAGGGGAAGAAGCTTTAAAGAGTCTTTAAAACGCCAGTCATAAAACTGCGTGGTCTTCCGGTTGAGCCTAAACATGGCGGAGAAAAGCGAGGCAACGTTGTTTTTTCGTTTAGTTGTTAATATATTCCATATTTTACTTGGATCGTTGTTATTTTCTCACATCGAAATCAAGCGAACTTCCAGGAAAGAACTTAATGATAAAATTGCCCGCGGCATCAGTGTTCTGCTAAGGCGCCATTCATGTGCTGTTAATTTATCTGAAACACAACTAAAAGCTTTTGCTGTGCAGGTTTTTGAACAGATGGATGGGGAAAGCGACGAAAGGTGGCAGCTGAGAGACGGTATTACGTTTAGCTTTGAGCTTCTCACAACCATTGGTAAGTGTATTGAATCTATTTTCGGTATTTTATGTTCCGTATCATCCATTATCTGTCAGTCTGATAGCAATAAATCAATGACGGGCTGCAAGTAAAACAGATTCGGGAAAACGTAGAAATGAAGATTTTCTGGCCGACAACGTCGCTCTCGTCCACGGTGGTCTTAGCTGCAGGTTCATGGGCTTAATTCAAGTTCTTTGATCAGCCATAGACAAGATAGACGGAACATTTCTGAAAGCTGCCTGCCAAACACGTCATTTTTACGACTATTTTGCAGAATGCGAAATAGGAGTCAAGTGAACGAGCGCGAATTCACTCGCTCGATCGGTCACTCCTTGGGTCGTAAACTTTTCTTTGTATTTCCGTTGACCAATGCACGCACAACTTGGCGAAGAGAAAAATGTCGTCGAATGGTTTGGCAAATGTGAAACATAGTGAAGCAATGAGTGATGAGATAATTACTGCTATGTCAACAGCATGTGGTGCAAGCATTTTCTTATTTGAATTGTTTTTTAAAAAAACCTAGAAAGCATTTGTTGTCCTTGTTACGAAATGAACGCGGACTCCTGGCAAGCATGGGTTTTAATAACATGATGCATGCAATGTATGAATATCGAGTAAACTGATAAATTATTATAAATGGGTAGCACTTATTAGCTTCTTGGGGGAAAAAGAAAGAAAAACCACGTCGGAGGGAAAAAAAAGAAAAAAATTTGTGCGTTTGCCCGCCCGTGTGTTGAACTCTCGCCTTTCATGCTTTATAGGTCCGCAAAGCGTGTGCGGAGTCAGTGATTTTAAGAGGTTAAAGGGACAGAAGAAAGAAATTTATTTTTGCAACAAAGCCAAAATATTTTCATCTTTCCTGCTTATACTGATGCATGTACTTTATCATGCAAAATAGTCGTAGCCTCAAAGAGGCCTTTGATTATGGTTAAGTATGAATGGTCAAGAAAAGGTAACAGCGAATTGGTGGGAAAATACTACAAAGACATGGCCGGTAATTTGCTACGGACCATAATGTCTTAGAGGTGAACCTAAATAAGCAGAATCTTTGTTAGAGCTCACTATCTATGTAATGGGTGACTATGGCGAGATTTCAGTTGTTCACTAACATATTTTGGAGTATTTTTTCCCTTATGTACTCTGTAAATTTTCCCTGCCCTCCAAGCCCAGATGCCTCCAACAGTGACAAAATAGCATGACGCACTTCTGTCAGCTTACCCCCTCTTGAATGGCCGATTAATCAGTATATTTTTTTGATTTCTATATCTGACATGAGCCGGCTTTTATTCCAAAACCCTGTATAACAAAAACAGTGCCTCTAAGCCCGTAGGAATTCGAGAATTAACTAATTTAGTTTTCTGTGCGTTACATTGCAGGCTATGGCACATCTCCTCCAAAAACTCAAACAGGCAGACTTCTGAGCGTGTTCTACGCTTTATTTGGAATTCCACTTTTTCTTGTAGTTCTAAAGGATGGAGGAGAGATCATCAACAAACACATTACTAAGGCTGTCACAACGGTAGAGAAAAAGCTCTTCAGGACAGAACAGCCGCAAAATGTCAAAGGAAAAGTACTGTGTGTTTTCGCATTTGCAATGGCGCTGTGCATTCTTGCTATCGCTGCGAAAGTTAACAAGTTTCCAAAATATGGACACCTGACCTATATAGATTCGCTGTATGTTTTGTTCATGACATTTACAACCGTAGGATTCGGGGATATCACGTTTGGAGGAACAAGTAGAAGTATACCGATAGCGCTGTTGGGATTAACCCTTATGTCTGCAATCATTAACGCAATTTCGGTTTGGTTCGAAAACAGAGGGACTGTCAGGTGTATAAAATGTTATAAAGGAAACGTGACGAGTTCAGCTTGTAGCGACAACAGGAGCCATACAGCAGGCATTCAAAATGACGGAGACGTCCCAGCGGAGGCAACTGAAGAAGTCACAGAGGTCAAAATGTCAACTCCCACTTCCACAAGTTGTTCATCTGTGCGTTGAAATTTTTTTGTGCAAGGACTACAAGAATTAAGGCATTGTCAATTAATAAACGCCTAAACATTTTAGCTTTAAGAGTCGGGGAAGACTATCAACGATTTTGCAACAGTTTACTTAGAAAGTCTAACATACAATAAGTCTCATTCCCTCAATGAGACGCATGCGCAGGTCATGGTAGCTATAAGATGCCGCAGATGTGATGAGAATGAAAGTCCCTGCGCGCAAGTCTCGCGCGTAGGGGGAATGGCGTACTAGCTTTTGAATATGACTACTTTTTCCATACCCTTATTGACCAAGCGTGCGGCCAAAATGGCTGGATATTGGCCTCGTTCCTAACCACGAAAAAAGGGAACTTAGCCAATATCTAGTCATCTTGACCGCACGCTTGGTCAATAAGCAATAGAAATTGTACACTATAAAGATAAGATTTATCAGCATGCACATGAAATAAATACAACCCTTGGATGATTCTTTGTGAATATTTGGATAAACAGAAAAGATGATAGATTGACCAAACAGCTTTAATTCAACAACTGTCCAGCCTTGCATCTTTTTACAGTGAGACACTCGAAGCGCGAGCACTTTGACTTTTTTTGTACATTTTTCGAATTCATTTTGACTTCGAAATGAGAGCTCTTCATATCAACAAGAGTATTAAGGCCTTCATTCTATGGTCACGTAATTAAAAAATGTACAAAAAATGTACAAAAATATCATGTGTTCTTTGTTTCAGCGTCCTTAGTTTGAGCGTACTGAGGTGTAAGGATCGGTTACAAAAGATGAAAGTAAAAATGAATTCGTAGCTCGGAATTTAAGTCTGGAAAAATTTCTTGTCACCCATAAAAAAATTCCAGACTATCAATTTTATAACAATATTATTTTTCGCCCTCCCACGGTCGACTTATCCCCTCTTATCTCCCCTCGGAACCTATCCCCCTCCTATCTCCCCTCGGAAGGAGTTTGGTAGTAACCAGTGCCTGTACAGACTATGTACAGGCACTCTCTGCGGATTTGTCCCTGAATCCCTTTGAATGAAATATCAGACGGAAAGACTAGCTGTAGCCAAAAGTTTTTCACAGCCGATCAATTGAAGCACGGCCAAGCATGTGAGCTGTCATGATTTTTTTTTTTTCCAGTGGGCACCAGTCCCTAATGCTCTAAAATTCTGCGAGCGACTGGAATCTTCATTTTGCCAACATTTTACCGATTTACCTACAGATTGTTGCTCATCTGAGTGTACAGGTTGTTGGTTGAAAAGTACTTTCGTAGCATTTCAACATGGACGCCTCCTCGGGGAAAAGGAAGAAGAGAAGGGCTGTCTCTGACATCATGGAGTAAGTTGAGAATTCTAAACTTTGCTTTCACCAGGTCTGTCTGACACGACCGACATTCGAATTTGATTGAATTAGCTGTAATTTTGGACTTAGCAAGCGCAAAATTCGATCAACCTTTCGCCGATCTTGATTTATTGGGTCGACATTGGTGGATTGGTTGTATGGGTGTCCAAATTTTTTAGCTTTCTAGATAATTTTGCCTAACTTGAAGTATGTAAGGTGATGAACCAGCCGAGATATTCATAGCTCGGTATTAAAACAAGCTTAGATCGAAGCCTATGTTTTTGAAGGTTACAACGTCCGCGTCGCTCGGCCTTCTCTTTGAGTAGCTAGTACCTTTGATTTTAACTAAATTAAGTGTTGTTGTGAACGTACGTAAGGTAAATTAATAGGTGCAATTTTAAAATTTTGTACTGTTCTTGAGAAAATTGCACATTCTGTGTTTGGTAGTGTCTGTTGAGCTGATCAGGGTAGATAAGCTTAACTCAACCGTATCTTCTAACCCAATATGATAAACTGACTCAGATATTAGGATGAGCATGTTTAGAATCTTATATTTAAACTGAAAATTAGTTAATTTCTGTGGCATGTTATTTACTAGTTTGTCAATTCCAAATATCATTCATTGTCAAACCATATCCTGGTAGGATTGCAAGACATCACCTGTTTCTCTGCAGGAAATCACATGATTTTGAGTGGAATTTGTGATCAATAAGCATGAGTAATTTTTTCAAAGGCTGATAAAATTGCATGAACCCATGTGTGAATGCAATTTGTCGTCTTTGAAAAATTTTCGTGTACTGTACTTGCTTATCCCAAATATTTGCTCAAGAATATTGATTGAGTGAACACACTTCGCCATCCATAGACTATTTGCATTACATATAGTTGTTTTGTTAGGACGGATACAGTACTCTTGGTCCCCTAAAATGTGCCAAACTATTCACAAAAGACCTAATAATGGAAAATTATTTTGCAATTTCTGGGTGATCTTGGGCAATCCTCAGAACACCGGAAATCTTTGGAAGGGTGTAGGTGATATTAGGAGGTGTTAGAGAAAATGTGTAGGTGATATTCATTATCTTTGGGTTATCTTTAGAAGTACTCAGAAAATGCCAAATTATCTTTGGTTATCTTCAAAAGGCTTTGGGTGAACTGTAACCATGTTCAAAATACCTTGAGTGACCACTGATAGTCTTGGAGTGTCGGTATACTAACATGGATATCTTTGCTGTAATTTTCACTGCATGATGTTAGCCATCTTGAACTTGTGTTACATTTAAACTACACTGCTCTTAGCCAGCCAGAATCGAGTAATTTTTTCAAGTGCATTATTGCGCTTGAAATATCTGTGTACAAGATGTCAATTGCTGGGAAACATATATGCATCCCCATGAGAAGGGTTGAAAAGAAAGGAAGCACTGTCACATTTTCATAAAATAAACTCTTTTCTAAAAGGAAACTTACGTAACAGATTTGGAATATTGAGGACCATGTTTTGAATGGGGAGAATGGCTTGCCATTATTTATAGAGAGCTAGGTGGCTATTGTAAGAAGTAAGGTGTATGCCTTGGATTTACTCACTGTCAGATCCTAAATATCATTGATTTGAGAATGGGTAGCTCTTAAGTAATTATTGTAAGAGTAATCATGATAAATTATATAGATTTGACTTGGCCAGATAAAGAACCAAGTCACAAAATGTTTTGTTAAGTGAACTGTAAGTACTTCCAGGAACTCAATGATCAGTTGGTACTAAGTGTTCATAATATAGGCCTTACATTTGTCAGAGGAGAGAAGGATTTTAAGAAGATTGTCAGTACACAACAGGTGGCAGACATTCATCACTCATACAGGGTTATCCAAAGTAGCCACTGGTGCTTGCAGAAATAACCCTCTACCCAGTGATCTCAACCAGCTACTCTGCTTGCTATTCATCTGATCTCAGCTTTACAGGTCTATTCTGGCTTTTTTGATGTGTATAAGAGGATGCTTGCTGTTGTATCTGTGGATTTAAAAGTTAAATTAAACCATTTTAGATTATTAATTAAAATCAAAGTCTTTGCACATTGTGTCTGTGGTGTTCAAACTTTACAATTTATGTTTAATGCATCAATTGACTACTGTCTGTTACAATCCTTTTCTTCGGTACAGAGAAGGATTTTTTTGTATTACACTGACTAGTATAATAGCATAATTTAGTTGTCTTGTGATATCTGTAATCTGTGACATATTCGTGTTGCATCCCCTCAATAACACATACACATCAGTAACTAATGAGTGGCCTTTTTTTCAATGTCTTACCATTTCTCTTAAATTGGTTGCTTTGTACATTGCAGTGATGATAGTGATGCAGAAACTGTTGATGGAGATGGAAGGTATTTGCCTTCCTGTACATATTTACAAGCTCTCAGATTAAAATTTATCACTCCTTTGCATCTCATTGGTCTCAAATATTTATTTCAATTTCAATTTAAAATTATTTAAATTTAGATTTTTTGTTTGCTTTGTTTGCTTGTTTGCTTTTTATTTCATTAATACTCGGCTGTTAATGCTCATTTGCTTGCTGTCGTTTCTCACAGTTAGGATGTATTCCTTTGGGTGATCCAGATCAGGATCAGTGATCCAAGATCACTCTGATTATGGCGCATCAAAGGAGCCGATGAATTCTTAAGGTATCAGCCACCCTTCAGGACTGTCCGTGCGTGGATCGCTCTAGCGCTTTTGTTTTTCATATAAACCCCTACAAACCACACATTTTCTGAAAGCTTAATTGTTCCAGATTATGGCTCATTTCTTTAAAAATTTCAAAATCATAAGAGATAAAAGCATAATTGACAGGTTTTTTACAAAAGCATATGTCTGACAGGTGTAAATTCAACTCCAGTCCTGCTAAGAATGAGCAGAAGAGAATGATAAACATTACATTTGCTTCTTGACATGTTACACCAAAAAAATCGTGTCTCAGATTTTTGACACATGCATTTGTTCTTTTTTAACAATAGGAAAAAGTTAGAGGAGACAAATAATTAGCACTTCCTTTGAAAAAATGATGGTATTCAAAAAAGGAATAATAAAACAAAAATTTCAGACGCAGCTTTTGAGGAAAACAATCTGTAAATAAGCTGGCCAAATTTTAGCCAAATAGGTTCAGGGTCTGCCGACTCGGAGTTAAAAATGTACACTTAACTTTCTGAAATTTTCGTTCCTAGAAAAAAAAGAAAAAAAATCTTTTGTGGCATTTTAGCCACAATAGGATTATAATGCCTTCATGTATACGTGTCAAACATTGCTAATTTAGTCTTCTTCGCATGCTGACAGTTGAGTTCATCAATATGCCAAAAACGATAAGAGACTCCTCGAGAGAGCTGCCCAAGGCAAAACAAACCAGAGAGTTCTTGCCATGTTTCAGTGTTTCCACTTTCCAGATCTGAAAGAGATTCTTAAACCCTAATTTTTGATCAGCTTGCACTTAATGTTAGTATGGAAACCAACGGGTCACATTTGGCACTTGGCTGCTTTCAACCATTGGTCCTGGTTGAAATAAGAGCCCTTAGCACTCTACTAACAGTAATTTTTCAGCCCAATCCGAGCTAAACGTTTTTTTGGCTTCTTCCACCTTGGCACTTCAAATGAAAACGGCAAATGTCATGCGTGACACCACGATTCAACATCGCATAACTTTTAAAATAATACTTTTTTGTGGCTCTTGAAAGGTTTTTACCTAAACGTCTCGAAATCAAAAATTTTGAAAATTTGCACTTTAACCCTGGCTGATACCTTAACCAGAGGGAATTCATCTGTGCCTTTCATACACTATGATCTGAGTGATCTTGTATCACTGGTCCTGATTCAGATCACCCCCAAGGGAACACATGCTTAGTGATATGCTTTTAATATTCGTGTCCCTTGACAGTCCGTTGCTTAATCACCCATCATTTGACTGCTAGTTCAGTCATCTTCTTACAAACTTGGCATTCAAGGTGTCAGTAAGCACTGGATAACAATGATGATTGGAAAGTGGTAGGAAGTTGTTAGTTTGGATTGGGCAAAGCGAGTGTGGTTTAAGACTTGTTGGGAAGTCCAGATTCACGTGCAGTTTTCAATTCTTCTGACGTCAATTATGTGTTGGAATTCTTTGGCATACTTGCATTATGAACACAATGATGTCATGTAAACTGGAGAATTGCTTACATCTTAGGGTGTATTCCTTGGGGATGATTCCAATCTGGATAAATAATACTAAACCACTCAGATCATGTTGCATCAAAAGAATCACATCAAGCATTTATTGGTTCCTGTTATGAGACACAATTGCCGTTATCTTGGACCACTGATTCTCATCTGTATCATTCCAAAGGAAAATATTTTTTAATAGTCGCAATGCTAATGCAAGCTTTAATAATCTGTTTCCAGGGATGGAGATGATAGTAGGAAAGGCTGGCAAAAGGGATATACAAAGTGAGTATTCATTTCAAATATTACTTATTAGTGATATGTAACTTGACACAGTGTATTATTCAGTAATGTATAGATTTAGCCAAGCCTTAAAGAGGATGAAATCGTTTTTCTTGAATCAGAAACTCCAAACATTATCACTAATAAATGTTATTGATTTATTGAGTTTCTGATCCAAGAAAAACAAATTCCTCCTCTTTCTGAGCATGTGTTGTTCAGCGTGTATTTGTGCTTTTTTTTCCTTGCAGTGAAATTTCAACAAACTACATTTGTAAACCCAATAAGTGCACCTGAGATTGTAGAAATCTGGCTGTCAAATCCCCGCAACCCAGCCATGAGCCCCCATTCCAGGCACACGTCACACTGATGAAACAGTGGAAGGGAGAAAAAATAAGGGATGGGAGGGGGGGAAGACGCTAAATGAACCGCTCCACTGCACGCTCGATGACGAACTCTCTGATCTAAGCAATGAACAAAGCTACCACGTACCATGCGAGCCTGCACTTATGGGATTGACCGCTGGATTCCCGCTGAGCTTGTGGGCCGCTTGAGCACTAAGCTTACGAACTGCTTGACCGCTATGCTTACGAACTGTTTGACTGTTAAGTTTGATGACTGCTTGACCGCTAAGCTTGTGAACCGCTGGACTGCTATGTTTGTGAACCACTTGACCGCTAAGCTTATGAACAGCTTGACCGCTAAGCTTATGAACCGCTTGACCGCTAAGCTTGTGGACCGCTTGACCGCTAAGCTTGTAGACCGCTTGACTGCTAAGCTCGTGGACCGCTTGACCGCTAAGCTTGTGGACCGCTTGACCGCTAAGCTTATGAACCGCTTGACCGCTAAGCTTATGAACCGCTTGACCACTAAGCTTGTGGACCGCTTGACCGCTAAGCTTATGAACCGCTTGACCACTAAGCTTGTGGACTGCTTGACCGCTAAGCTTGTGGTGGTTAACTTAGTTAAATTACATTTAACCAAATCAAAACCAGTACCTGGGCAGCGGTCCACTATGGTCATGTGATCTCTGCTCAGCAGATACGTTGTTTTAACAGCTGACAATTAATAATAACACAAATTTCCAATATCAAAGAATGCCTATTAACAATAAAGGTTTCTTACTCTCTGACTTATATTTTTAAGTTATGGGGCTTATCATACAGACATACATACAGTCATGCGATAACCAAGTTTTTTTAGATGAATGGTTACCAAATTTTCCAAGGTATGGGGCTCCACTTGCACATAGGACTCCACTAATATTGCTTTCTATCAATGCACCAACAGGCCCAATCACAGTGAGATTGAGAAGAGACGACGCGACAAAATGAACACTTACATTAATGAACTGTCTACCATGATTCCAATGTGTAATGCCATGTCACGCAAGCTGGATAAACTGACTGTTTTGAGAATGGCTGTGCAGCATATGAAGACTTTAAAAGGTAAAAGCAACTTCTCCTAAGTGGCATGTCTTTTCCCTCTCTATAGTTCATGCTTCTTCTCACTCAAGATATTGTGTCCCCTTGCTCTATTGACACCTGCCACTGAGCCACCCATCCCACTCTCCTTTTCCTTCCTCTTTGTTCCACACTTCTCTTGCTTGCACACATTGTACGCTGCTCCCCAACCTGCTAAGAATCATTCTTCTGACTAACATTTTGTCCAAACCGCTTATCCACGGTTCTTCTCACTTCCACTGGTGTTCTCTCCTGAACAAATTCAGTTATAAATAATTATTATTTCTGCATTCTTTGTTTTTTCTTCATGTTGAGCCCACCTTTACTTCCCCTTCTGTATTCCTTTCCTTTCTAAATCATTATACCTCCATTTTGTGCGGCACCTCATCAGGAGCATATACTTAACAATTAGATTATGAGCTTGAGATTTCTATCACGCATTATAGTTCACCACTACATTTTCTCCGATTGTAATTGGTTTAAATTGCTCACATGATGCAATAGTGTTCATCTGGAGAGAGGCGCTATCAGTGCATAGTGTTCATCTGCCGAAAATACCCGGATGGATAGTACTCGTCCATGAAAATTTTGCTGTAAAAAAGCGGGCATATCGAAAATAAACAATTGCAATTGTATTAAGTGGGTTTTTAAAAGTTTTCTTTTTCAAATTTTACATTTGGCTGTCAGGACTTTGATCTTAAAAAGTTGAAAATAATTCGATATAATTTTTGAACTGGCGTGTGGAAGAAAATTTAGTGTTGAACAATAAAGACAATAGAGTGTTTATGTCTCGGAACTATCAATATGATAGTTGCCCCTTGGAAATTTGATATTCTTAAAACTAGCATATTTGCTCTTGAAGCAAAAATATTTGTTTTAAGAAATTTCCGTGGGGCAATTATCAGCTGATAGTTCCTTGACGGAAACACTCTATTGTTTAAATAATTTAAATTTAGTATAAAATAATCTATTTGTTTTTCAAACTTTTATCTAAATCCTCTTCAGAGACACGATTCAGCAGTTTGTTAACAAGTGCTATTCTACACTACTCACTTTCTGCAACGGAATAATTAGTGAGTAGCATAGCCAATCACAAAATGCCATTCATGAGAGGACACTAGACAGTAGTTGTATACTAAATCTACATTTAATGCCCAATCTGCTGAAAACTTCTTTGCATTGTGGTGTTTTTTTCAGGAGCACTTGACCCATTCATGGAAACAAACTACAAACCAGCTTTCTTGTCAGATGAGGATTTGAAGAACCTGATTCTTGAGGCAGCTGATGGCTTTTTATTTGTTGTTGGTTGTGACAGGGGGTGTCTTCTCTATGCATCAGATTCCATTCAGAGTTACCTGCAACAGGCTCCTGTGAGTTCATTTCCTAAGTACTCAGTTCTTAATCTGGATTTAGAATTTGTCGTGGCTTGGGTAAATAGTCCATGGAATGTAACTGAGAGTTTGGACAACCAAGAATGTAGAATGATGTAATCTCACATTAGTTAAAAAAGTGACTAAACTTGAATAAGGGGGTGTCCATTTCAATTTCTGAGGGGGTGCCATGTGCAGGTAACTTGGTACAGGCACAAATTCTTTTAATCCTTACCTACACTAGTCTAGGAAATGTTTTTGAATTTCTTCAGTGGTCATGTTAATAATTTTTTTTTGTATAAGTAAGCTTGCAGGATATTTTTTTAAAAAATAACCTTCCCGCTCACCTCTCTTCAAGAGTCAAATGGTCCAGTCCTTAACAACATATGAAATATAATGTACCTGTAGGCAAACGTTTTCAAATGGCCTAAAATTTGATCCAATCTATTTTTCACAAGTAAAGAATCATTTGTCCTGATAGACTTGAACTTGTAATGTAGTCGATCAAACGTAACTGTTTTGGGTTTTTACTTGCAGTCTGACCTTGTGGGGCATAGCTTCCTTGATCTTGTTCATCAAAAAGATGTTAACAAAGTCAAGGAACAGTTGTCATCTTCAGATACAACACCACGTGAAAGACTGATTGATGCAAAAACAGGACTTCCACTAAAAACTGAGAATCAACCAACTCCAACAAGATTGTGCTCTGGGGCCAGGAGATCATTTTTTTGCCGCATGAAATGTGGTTCTAAAGGGAAAAAAGATAGGGATGGTATGAACTCTGAACCGTGCTTGATGAAAAGAAAAAGCAAAGCCAAGCAGTCCACACAACCAGATAAGAAACCTTACATTGTTGGTAGGTGTAACAAACAACCTACAATTTTAGCACAACTTTTCTCAAGTTACTCAATCTTGTTAGAAGGAGTGTCTAAAATTATTTTCTGAGGATTTTGATGAATACTTGCAAAGTTGTACCGTGGTATTTTGAACTCTCAGGAAAAAAGAAAAATAGTTTGAAGTACATGTAGCAAGAGTTTGAAAAAGCCAAATAGTAAATGAATGAAGGACAAATCCAAGGGAAATTGTTTTGAGTTTGAAATAACTGGGAATTTGAAATAACCACATTGGAATTACATGTAGCAGGGCTCAATTCCAGTTAACCAACAATCATGGACAAAAGTCGTTGAGACATATGGAAATTACCATCATATTTTCCCTAGATGTGAATTCTCCTCTCTC
>OMLO01002148.1_pt1 | contig 15693 bp, 10 predicted proteins | sample 1674811 | NCBI WGS metagenome assembly OMLO01 (sample SAMN06265003, study PRJEB25207) | coral metagenome | isolation source: Coral host | place: Mexico:La Bocana,Puerto Morelos, Mexico | collected 2008-11-13 | reverse complement strand
GCTGATAGTGTCTCTCCACGGATGAACACTATCGCGTCACGTGATCAATTTAAACCAATTAGAATCGGAGAAAATTTAGTGGTGAACTATAATGTGTGATAGTTGACGAGGGTGGTACAGCCTGAATTAGCTGTCACACAAGTTAGCTATCACACATAGAAATCAAGATGCAAATAATCGAATTGTTTTAGTATAAATCTACTAGGCATTCAAAACTTCATCTAAATCCTCTTCAGACACTTCAAAAATTCAAAGAAACAGCACAAGCACACCCAAGCGCAGAAAAACCTGTGACAGCTTCTGGAGGACAAGGTAAAAATGCCAAACAAGATTAACTGGACTATGTGTAGTCACTTGCAACCCAAGCACTATTAAAATTTGAATTGTCCGTGAAGCACTGCACATGCATTCACGTAACAATTTTCCTGTATTAAATAAACTGAACGCGCATTTCAAAAGTTTAGTTTACTTACACCGCTATCAAGATGACTAAGAATAAAATAGAAAACACTGGAAAATTGCTTCGTTAAATCTTAACATAAGGAAAAATGTATAGTTAAGGCTATCAGAAATCAGAATCAATTAACCAAACTGAAACTTATGATGTGTTGAAGCTCCCGGTAAATCATAAAGATGGCGTCTTACCCCTATGGTAGTACTGCAGGCAAAGTTTGTAATATTCTGGTAAAGAAAATCCATAATTGTACGGTTCTTCCTTGGCTCCTCTTTCTTGAGCTCCTTCGGTCTCAATAGACGTGTTCTGGTCCTCGGTAATTGTTAAATCTTGTGGATTTTCGGCCATCTCAGGATTGGGATCACTGTCCGCCATATTGCCACGAGTACGAACCAATAACACACAAACGCGCATGCACATATTTTCAGTGCAACCGGAAACGGAAGCAAATAGCAACGCGAACAAGTAGGGACAAAAACGGTCCAGGTTGAAGCAGGACGAAAATGTCACCAAATCTGTTAAATTTTATTGACTTTTTCGAGAGACTTTTTAAATTAATTTTTACAATACTTTAATTAAAGTGGTTTCTGCCTTCAATTTTGACCAATAGCGTTCCTCTTCCATTACTTTTCTTGACACACAGGGGCCTGGAGCGTTCTATCAAGAATGCCGTTCTCTGGCAGGTGAGTAGCGTAATAGTGCGCCCTTGTTAACAAAATGACGGCTCCTTCGCGGGGGAGGACTCCCGTATTAAAAGTACGGGTATGCTCGTCGGAAATTTAAAAAAAGAACCTTGAGAAGTACCAAGATCCTGTTGTTGTGGGCATGGCTTTAATTATAGCCCCTGACGCCGATCCTGCCGAGAGACTAGACTATTCACAGCCTCTCTATTTACGCACGCGAAAGAAAAAGCGAGCGAAGTGGAGATAGGCGGTGGAATTTGTGAGAATTTATCTCGGTCCCCACCCCCTACCTAGTCAAGTCTAGTCAAGTCCGTTTTGCGCTGGCGTCCAGTTCTCTCGCGATTCTATCGTCGCATTCAATTCAACGATGGAACAAACATACAGGCTGTGAACAGTCAAGCAAGAAATGGTCCAAATGTAATATTTGCGTCTGAGTTCGTAGGCTAATATTTACAGGGTTTTATTAAAACTAATAACGTGTGCAATGCTAGTCACTGCATAGCCCGGTTGCTAAAACTGCCAGTACCTGATACCCTTTTTTTTTTGCACGACAGGAGTCTGTGGTCAAAATGCCGGTATATATCCTTTTAGACTTGTTGAGGCCTTTCTGCCAAGCAATCTCATTTTACTTAGGGCATTTTTAACCGCTGATTGTGTTTTGATCGAGAAACGTAACTGTACGCAGCTGGATGGCATGCGATCTGACTCTGACGCTCGAGATCGCTGTAATAACATAGGGGTCAAAATAACTAGACGGGGTTATTAGATGACAACCCTGGTAAATATTACGCAATTATGCAAGGCTTCAGTCTGCATGTATGTAATTTAATATATGATCAGGCAAAATGGTGGCGTTCAAGTGCATATTTTGTCTTCTGCTCTTTACTTTTGTCTTTAACCCGAATCAGGCAGCAGCTGAGAAGCCTGCGTGTAGCAGCGAGATCTTCTGTCGAGGAGATCTGCTGCGCAAAGTTCAAATGGCGCGCATTTTCAACGATTCAAAGACGTTTGTTGACATGCGGCTACAGAAGGACGTAGCGGATGTCCTCCAAGCTTTCAAAGCTTTGCCAGATAACTCTTCCAAAGATCAAGTGTTCAAGTTTGTGAATGATAACTTTCTTCCCGCGGGAAATGATTTGGAGGAATGGTCCCCGGCAGACTGGAACGAAAACCCCGAGTTTATTGATCGTATCAAGGACGCTAACCTCAAAAAATTCGCTTCAAAGCTTAATGCATTGTGGAAGAAACTGGGGAGAAAGATCAGCGATGATGCCCGGCAAAAACCTACCCGATCTTCCCTAATTGTGGTCAAGAATCCATTTATTGTTCCCGGCGGAAGATTTCGTGAATATTATTACTGGGATTCGTATTGGGTTGTAGACGGCTTGCTTGCTTGCGGCATGAAAGATACTGTCAAAGGAATGATTGACAACTTTGTCCAGTTGGTGAAGACATATGGGTTTGTCCCAAATGGCGGTCGCATTTACTACACTAACCGAAGCCAACCGCCATTTTTGATCCCCATTGTGGAACTTTTTCTCAACAACACTGGCGACGAAGACTTTGTTAAGTCAATTCTAGATGACCTTGAAAGAGAATATAATTTCTGGAGGAAAAATCGCACCGTTGAAGTTGAAGTGTCCTCTGGAAAATACAACCTCTCGATTTATGCTGCTGACATGGACACCCCACGGCCAGAATCTTACTACGAAGACTTTCATACAGCGCAAGAAATACCTGAAGATGCCAGACCAGCTTTGTACCAAGACATAGCATCCGCTGCCGAGAGTGGGTGGGACTTTTCCACCCGGTGGTTCAACCGCACGGGGTCAAGAGACGGATCCCTTAGCAGCACCCGGACACGTCAGATTATACCCACGGATTTGAACAGCATTCTGTTTCTCAATGAAAAACTTCTAGCGAAGTTCTTTCGCATGGCCGGGAACACGGCTAAAGCAGATCTATACAAAAGATTTTCAGAGGCCCGTCTTGCTGCTTTGGAAGCTGTTTTGTGGGATAATAAAACTGGTTTATGGCTTGATTACGATCGTCAATTGAAACAAAAGAGGCATTATTTTTACGCTGCTAGCGTGGTACCGCTCTGGGCGGGAGTTCCTTGGGGTAATCAGGCAAGAGAAAGCCTTGTTCTCCGCGCGCTCAAGCGACTTAAAGTTCTAGATTACCCAGGGGGATTCCCCACTTCTCTATCCACATCTGGCCAACAATGGGATTTTCCAAACGCCTGGCCCCCTCTGCAGCATATGCTCATTGAAGGCCTCGCACATTCTAGCAGCAAAGAACTTCAGGAAGAAGCCTTGAAATTCGCGCAGAAGTGGATCACTACTAACTACAAGGCTTGGAGATCTACCGGCCACATGTTTGAAAAGTTCAACGTAAGCGTGCATGGCGCTCCAGGGGGAGGAGGTGAGTACAAAATTCAGATCGGGTTTGGCTGGACCAATGGTGTTGTACTGGACATGTTACGCCGATATCCCGACAAATTGGTCAGTGGAGAAGTTCCCACAACTCCATCTTCCCGGCCGGTTGTGAAAGCCGAAGGATGTACAGTATTATTGACCTTCGCCGTCTTGTTGTGCAGTATTGTCTTCAGTATTTTCGTATTCGTAGTGTAAAGTTAACTCCCGCAAAATCTTGCCAACGTTGTGAATTCCGATCCGTTACGTATATGGTGTCACGCAAGCGTCAATGTAGAAGTTTTATAACGACGTATTCTTAATAGTGGAGACTTGACAGTATAGCAGTACAGATACGAGTTGTTTCCGATAACCAAGCAACTGCTTAGACTAAGAAAAACATCTCAACTTGAAAAATTAGATCCTTTGTCTTATTTTTTTATAATATCAGAAAACGAGGTTCAGCCGAACAAAAATAAGCTTTAAACCCCAATCATTTTAAAACTACGCAGAGTGAGGTAGAAGTGACAAGAAAAAAATTATCGGGGTGGTGAGAATACTGATGTATTGTCCTAAGCAGACCCCCTTCTGGCTTGTCACGCAATTATACCTTATCTAGGAGGAAAGACTGCGTGACGAAACCAACACCAACAGTAGTATTGATGGGAGGGGGTGATGAGGAGACTGATAAAGCTTAGTATCAAGAATTTTTGAATTTTTTTCCCCATTACTTTCCTGGTAGACTCGATCTGACGGAATACGTTTTCTTTACATCAAAGTGAAGAAGATATTTACTATTAATTTATACTGAAGTAGGCGTGGATAGATTACTTAAAAGTACTTAGAAGATACAGTAACAATATTCGAATTTAAGAAAAAAATTATATTATTAGATTTAATGTTTCCTCTTTATTGACAAACTCTATTTTTGTCTCGACTTATTTGAAAAAACGTTTGCTTATGCGTGCTAGCATTACAGGGAAATAACGACTTCATTTATGTCATTCTCGTTGGTTTACTGATGAAATTAAAAGAAAAGGTTTCGTATTTATCAAGTGAAAAAAGAAAAATCATCGATTTTGATGGTCACACGGGAAATGCGTCACGCCACTGACTATGTTTTCAGGTAACGCAATTTTTGAATTGTATGTCTTTGGAGTTGACTGGTTTCCAAACTAATGTTTTCTAATTACGTCTGAAAGAACCTCTCCACTGAGTCCGCCGCGGGATAAAATACTGAATCTCTGAAGTGCACTCCATCCAAGGTCCCTCCTGGGTAGGAGCTAGAAACTGGGTACACATCCAGCACTATGTATCCAGCCTTGCACATTGCCCAGTTGGCATACGCGTTGAAAAGCTGTACACGCTACAAAAAGATCAAAATATTGAAGATGAAATTACTGAAATGTATTTTAAAAAAAGAAGTATATGCGAGCGTTAGAAATTTCCCCCCTCCTCGTGTATCGCAACAGAGGTTAACTTGCGCGTCATCTGTTATCATGCATTGTGAAGACGACGCAAAAATTCCAGTTTTTGTTTTGGCTTTAGAATTGCTATTTAAGAAATGAGTATTTTCTTGGAGATTGTATGAGTACCTGTTCAGTGTGAAAACGCCTGAAGCAACCGCTGTACAATTCTCTTTGATCGTGGATGGCGGTGGTACTCTTCCAGATAACCGTTCCTCGATAATAGCGCTTCAGTACGCTAATAAACCCATTGATCACTTTCTGATAATTGTAGAAGCTAGCGCTTTTCAACAAATGCACGCCCGCGTTCAGGATCAGTGCACTATCCTGATCCATATCCGAGCGCGTAACAACGCTCTGTAGTTCGTAGAGGATTCTGGGAACGTTTATGGGCTTCCGTCCGAACATTAAGTTCATTTCGTCTTTAGCAGTCTGTTTTAATGCATACACCCATAGCATGGTGTGGTAACAGGCTCGGAACACTTGCCAACATAAAGGTCTTTTCAGGATTGATTGATAGAAATAGCGGTTCAAAGAGTCGCCATAAACCCACAACACACCTCGGCCCTGTTGGTGTCCGGATCTTCCAAGGCTCGTGGGGGAAGCTGTGTAAAGTAAGAAAATGCCAGGTTTTAGCTGTTTGCTATGACCACTGTTTCCTCCATCTATCTCACAATTTTCTTTACGTACAGTGCCTCCATTCTCGTGTTCAATGCCCTAACCCACCACCCCGCATTTATCCGCGCGATTGATCTGATAGACGCCGTGAAAAGAGAGGCTAAGCACTGAGTAGAATGCATGAGGCCTCAATGCCCTTTTCCTGGATGACGCAGAAGCCTTCAGCACATGGGCTTAAAAGTTACTGAATATGCTATCTTGTTTGCATCCCTAATGTTCTAACGCCCCATCACTAACTGGTATCAACTCTATTGTCACTCCTTCATTATCTTCATATCCCTATTGTTTTTCAGATCAAGTGACAATGGGATGCCTCGTTACATTCTGTTGTTACCCTTAACATAGTTTTAATTGGCCTGATAATGACTTATTTTCGTTTCTTCATCTCTTTATCCCTTTATTTCTCTTCATTTCATTTCTTCTCTTTATCCTTCTCTTTTGTCTTCTGAAATAAAACTTGCATGGACACCATATTTCCAATTTTGTTCTTGAAAGTGGTTACCTGTTTCATATGGACGCCATTGCTCTCCTAGCCATGCTCCGTATCCATCGAACAGCAGACGACATTTCTCCCGGCATGCAGTTTGGCTTACTGCTTTGAAAGCGTTAAGTTCTAAGCAGTATACAGAAAAAACGCATGACTAAAGGTATGCCGGACAGGTATAACTCTGAAACTGTTTAATAATAATCAAGTGAAACATGAAAAGACACAGTTGATCACCGCAGAGGTCACGGGTTGGAATCCCTTTAAGGCCTGAATTTTTTTCATAGCTTTAATTTACAGCTGCTTAAGTTGTGTACTGAAAACTGTGATGATCAACTATGTCTTCATACGAAATTCCATTCTACTGGCTTTTAAAAATCTCTCTAGCCTGTTCAAATAGCTTAAACATTTTTTGTTAAACATTGAAAACGGGCAAGGTTTCAAGGTGTAACTCGGACTCTGACTGACTCGGACTCGTTTTGTGCTTTATTTCGTGTCCTAGTATTTACCCTTGGCTATCAATCCTGGTGATGCAGGAACAGTAAATGTGATTTTTTTTCCTCCCAGAGGCTCTTGCAAGAAATCATGATTTCTGTTGCCCAGGCTCCCTGGAGGCTGGAATGATCCGTGGCGACAGCCTGAGAAGAGAGATAACAAAAAGCGTATTGAATATATAAAACGAGTACAGTTTTAAATGAACAAATTCTTCCATTGTTACCTCGGATGAACCAGTCTAAAGGTGGATCTTTGAATCCCTCGCACAATGAATAATCCAGAACGATTTCTGCCCTATAGAGCCCAGGCTCCTCTATTAGGAAGACGGCTTCGTATAATCCATTGTTTTTGTCATGTACGGCGGCCGCCATGTTTGACGGTCCACGGATGTCGACGCGCCAAGAGTCACCTCCAATTGTTTTATTTCGATTTTCTATCGAGACCGACTGAATGTAAATCTTGCTAACGAATCCCGCTGGCTTAATGTCCATGTGGCTCACGTAGCTTACACTAGCCCGCGTTTGAAGCTTCACGTCCAGCGGCGTTGCGTCCCAGGGCACCTGCTTTAAGCAATGTCCTATCATGTTCTTCCAGTCATATCTGCGCATGCGTATTTGGCACCAGGCCAGTTTGAAATCGACGACATTTTTTCTGTATTTCAGCTTTTCATCTTCGAGGGATCTTTTAGCGTCAGAGCACGAAATGAGATAGATGAGAATTACCATTGCCAGTGGAGTCATAGCACACTGTGGACAAGGTCAATAGTAGAGACATGATACTTATAACTGTTTTATGGTAATTCGGACGGAGACATTAACAATGGTGATTGTAGAAGGTGTGAGATTTCCCCTTGTTCCAATGCAGGTTACAGTGCCTTTGAAAACCCTATATGGAGAAAGAAAAGATAATCTATTTGAACATTAAATAGAATAACATCACATCCCTTTCTATTTTTTTTTTTTAACGAAGAGTTACTCATCGCTACATCTATGTACTGAAATATGCAACTGTGTGACTATTCAAATTAGTCTACAAGGGATGAGAGACTTAGTCATTCATATATGTCTGGTTTCTGTGGATCCCCCTCAAGTTATCTATAAAATCACTTCCGGCTTCAGAAACCCAATACGGAGACACGAATTTTAGTGATCATGTGAACAGCTCAAGCGCTAGCCTGCGTTGCCAGCGTTTTCGTACTCAGAGCTTTTTCCCGCGTTTTGGAATGCGCGCAAATTGGAACGACCGCAAAAGGGATCGTCCAAGCTGGGTCTTTAGGCCTGGTGAGCTATTGCTCTAATTTGCGCCCCTCCAGAACCCAGAAAGCTCCAAGTACAGGAAAACATGCTACACTGGCTACTCAAGCGGGTTAGCACCCATTTATATTATATCCTTCACGAAAACATCTGCCAACACTCCGAGCAATATTATCAGCCGAAGACCTGGATATCATATCTAAAAAAATCTTGATAGGGTTAATGTATAGAAAAAGGCCTATGTGAAGTTCCGTTTTACTTTTCATCCTCTCTTGACCGCAGATTCTCCTAACTTACATCAAGAGAGTTTAGGAGAACTAGTAAGGAGAGTTTATATGTTCAGCTTGGAGTTGACACAATGCGAAGCTTCTACGTAAAATGATTGGCACGAGTCCATGCAATGAAGTTATTATTTTCATAGGTTGATCAACATTGTAATTTCATTGAGATCAACAACATTTTTTACATAGGCTCCGCCGAAACGTTGTTTCATTCAAATATTCATAACAATATTTTAGTTTGACTCTACGAGCAAGACAAATTTTATCATCCTTGTTATTTCTACATATAAAACAATTACAAGACTACATACTTACAAGTGCAGACGCTGAACCTGAAGCTAAGATCTTGTCAACTCTGTCCCTTGATCTCCGTCATCAGAGTTTCGTTTCTAATAAAGGTGTTAACGTGTGATCATATCTCGCTTCATTTATTTTTCATACACCCAGATCGCCTAAACAATTGTCACACATGTAAGGCTGTGTCATGAAACAAGTCAAGCCGCTAGCGCGAACGAACAGGTATATCAAACCTTTATTAAAGTCCTCCGCGCGCGGTCTTAGGTCGTTACCGTCCGAAACGTAACCTCGCAGTCGACAACTTTCAACTCGGGTTTGAGCGTCGCGTACATTTTTCTCGCTCCTTTTTATCTGAGGTCAGCGTTCGCAGATCACATAAATAGAAATTTTGCGCCGTTTGGTAGGACGAAAGGGTCAGATAGATTTTTTAACCTTGGCGTACTGCAAGTTTAAGGTACATCTATCAGTCCCGCTCTTTTTTTTCTTTGAGGAGCCCTGGCAGAAATTAGCATGCATGATATGATATCACTGGAACCTGTATACGGTTTTTTGAAATAATATACTCGACCCTCCACATTAAAAAAAAAAAAAGTAAAATAAAAGATATATATAAGATATCGCCTAGAATGTATCTCTGTCGGTGTTTATTGAAGCTTCAATGCAATTGATTCTTGAGAGAAAAGTCGAGCTGTTTCCTGAAGAGAACAGGTTTTTTCCTCAAGGGTAGAAAATGGAATCGAAGGTGAAAGGTCATGGAGGTTACTCACCCACTCCAAGAGACGGCGATCCATGAATCTCTTACCCATGGCCACTTACCTTTTCGATTCATGCCTGAGTTGTAGACTAAAAACCTCATCAATTGGGTAAGATTTTTTCTGCACGTAATCAATGTAGAGCGAGCGGTTGTGAGATGGGAACTGTACATGTATGTAAAACTGGAGGTAAAATTTTTGCTTACGAGAAAATTGCTTTTTTCAAAACCACGATAACACAAGTACAGTTCTGTGAACTTAAGCGAAAACAGGAAACCCAAATACAATTTTAACCGAGGGAAAGAAGCTGAAAATCTGCTTTTTCAGAGCAGCCACTTTTTTGGTTTCTTTGTCTTAATTTTGACTCAGAAAAAGCGAAATGTCGAAGATTATTTTTCCGCATAGACCGTTTTCATAAATGGCCGCCAATTTAAAATTCTTTTGTATGCATTTAAATTAGCCTTACTTACCTCGTTCCAGAGTTAACATTCTTTTGAATTACCAACTTCAAAATGAGGTTAGTATGACTAATTTTAATACTTTCAAAAGACTTTTTGATTGGCCGCCATTTTTGAAAGTGGTCTATAACCCTGTAGAAAGAAATAGTAAATCTCGCAATCACGTAAATCTCACATTAATAATGGCCGTTTAACGGTAATGCACTTGTAAATTTTCTCCACGTATGCGTTCATAGACCAATTCATGAGCTCCTGACCAATTTCAGTTAAAATTTAGCCCAACATCTGTAGACTTCAGCACGAGACTCCACAAACTTTTCAATTATTCCCCAGAACTTCGTACTGAGGCCTATGCGTTAAACTGAATTTTAATTTGTACGTTACATTATTCTGTCAGTCACGTGGTCGGCGCAACGATGGGCTCTGGAGGATGAATGACTTCCAGATGTCCTATTATCTCGTCTCCAGAGCTTTCCGTCTCGATCTTTTAGCTCACCTCACCCATATTGCAGTTACCTTCAAATATGTAGATTTTTCTGTTACCCATGAACAATCATAACTCGTATTTTCTGATTTTATCAGTCATCTTAACATTAGGGTTTGGAGGATAGTAATCTACGATCGATCAGATGAAAAAAAGGACGCGTAATCGATCAGACGAAAACAAGGACGCGTACGCCTGATGGCAGATAGGGAAGTTGAAAAGGGAAGGGGACTTATTAAATCTTTTACTATATAAACTCGTGAGTATTAGATCTTTCTTTCATAATGAAACGTTTTCGCAGTCTTCTTGAAAAATCACTGAATCCGATCAGAGACTGAGTAATATTGCTCGCTTCTCTGAGAAGGCGGACGAAAATAACGACATGTGACTACGCTTCAGCCCTATGTATTATATACAGTTTGTACAGTTTGAATGCACCCGTCAACCTCGTTCTCAGGGATTCTCCCTTTTTTTCCTCCCACCTTTAAGAGAAAAGCACTGGGAACGAGGTTGATACATTCAAACTGTTATGATTTATGGTCACTTTTTCAAGGCTTGTAGTACAGGCCACGTATTCTAGGTCACTAATAGGCCTTGACAACGGAAGTCAAGTTGTAAAGTATTTTTCCAATGCGTCCTCTGCAGGGTAGAACACAAAGTGTGGATAGTGGATACCATCAATAGTGCCATGTGGGTATGCTGCACTGATGTGATACACATCCAACACAGGGATACCAGCTTCACATAACTTCTTCATAGCGTAGGCGTTGAACAGTTTAATTCGCTGTGAAAAGAAATGACATTGGTGCGCATTTGTAAATATTTTCGTTCACCTCACGGGTAGACATATGAACAAAAGTTCAAAAATGTTCGCAAAGAACTTAACAAGCTTTACGGCCGATAAAGTAATTCTGTGTTGTTTCTTCGTTTTTGTTTGGCTTGGGATCCATTTTACACCTAGTGGATTTCAAAAATTGTGTGGCATCCAAAGCAAATGTTATCTTCTTTTCAAGTCAATCAAAGGCAAAGAAATCCCACTCGGGATTGTGCTAATGCCCACAGCTTTTCCCGCGTTTACACCGGCTACATGCATGCCTTTGTCACGTGCTCTAGTTGGTTCGTCTTGTTTGTTTTCTAACTTGTTTTACCAGTTTCATTACCTGTTCAGTGTGAAAGCGTCGAGAACAGCCAGTGTACAGCTCGGTCTGTTTGCCAAGGGAGGGCGTGGTCTTCCATATCACCTTTCCTCTGTAGTTTTCCCTTAAAAGTCGGATAAAACCTTTGATGACCCTCTGGTAATTTTTAAAACTTGTGCTTTTCAAGAGGTGAACTCCAGCGTTTAGTACTAAGGCGCTGTCTTGGTCCATTAAAGGCTGTGTTACGACTCTACGGAGCTCCTCTAGTACTTGTGTCACGTTAATATCTCGACCTCCGTAACTACGAAACGAGTGACAACCAAGATATTCAGTACCTGATGAATCTAATAACGACATCTGAAGATTCGTCAGCGTTATAAACTGAGAAAAGAATTTTTCATAGCTAGGTTTATATGAATACCCCTATTACGATTTTGCAATCTCATAGTTAAAAAAAATTGATTTAAAAGAGTTGGTCAAAAGAGGGAATGGGGAGAGGGGTTTCAAGTTTCCTTTGACAGAAAATGTGTATACACTTGTTGATTTACTTTTTGTCCAATTTATCACCTTTCATTTTACTACTGATGACAACTTGAGCCTACAAACAATCAGACACGACTCCCGACACAGCTCACGATGCTCAACAAAACCGGCAGCTCATGAAAGTGCCCTTTTACCAACTTCGGTGCAGGGCTCTGCTTCTGAGCTGAAATTAAGTCTGCATGCTGGCCTAACAGATAGCTGACTGAGATTTTGAGAACCACCTTTAGGCTACTATCAAAAACGATTTTTCCTTAATGTTTTCACAATATTCTTTTTGATGTTAATTTAAACAAAAAGAAAAAGAAGAAGAAACAAGAACGCTTGATCGTAGGTTCGTGTTAATTGTAAGAACTTGGTATAAATTTAAAGGTTCATAAAAGGACGTTTATAGCCACTAAAACTTTACTACCTGAGGTCCATTTCGTTTGAGTTTACGGATCCTAACCAGTAGACCCAGACATCTGTGTGATAACAAGCGCGGAAAACGCGAGTGCACAGCTGTCGTCGTTGAAGAGATTCGTAGAACCGTCGATTATGCGAGTCGCCATATATCCATAAGACACCAGACCCCTGCCTGTGGCCTGACCGCGGGGAACTGTAATCTACTGAGGAAACCGCAGCTTTAGTACATCACTTTTTCAATTGTAGGAAAATAGTCAGGAAACCATGTATTGTGGGTTGAAATTCAGAATAAAACAGTTTCTCCACTTACCAGTTTTGTAAGGCACCCAGTATCTATTGATCCATCTACCAAAACCATCCCAGAGTAAATTACATCCCTCATTACACCACTGAGTACTCGTGTTGAACAGTGAATCTAAATCTGAGAGAATCAGAGCGGGAGAACCACAAAAAAAAGCATGAAAGCACAGTGATATGTCTAATATTTTGAACAGAAAATTAAACCGATGAACGATTTTCACACTGAGAGGAGAAAACTAAAATTTAAAGCAAAACTGATTTTTGTAAAACTTAGGCAAGAAACAGTACCTGGATCTCTTTAGAAAGAAAAGAAAGTACATGACTTGATTATAAGAAACTGTGAAGGTTAACGGAAACCTGAAAGTTTAGAGCGACATATAAAAAAACTATCAGCGTGTAAGTTCGCATCTCGCTTAAAAGAACATAACTTTCAGGCCACGCTATCATGTGACCACTATGCAGTTGGCATGTCTAGCCGATCGTAGGAGTAAATTCACAGAACTACCCACATTGAGCATCTTGTAGGTCAGCAGGTGGAACCTGGATGGAGAAATAAGCACCGTAAAACAGGGGTCTGTCAATATGGTCATCTGATGCTACTAAAGTTCCTGGTCTTTGGAAAGATCCATGGCGGCAGCCTACGAAAAAAAAGCAAAAACGAAAAAAAAGCAAAAACGAAAAAAAAAAATAATAAACTAGCCAATCGCTTGTGAGTACGTGATGGCCATTTTTGATACCGTAAAAAGGTTACCATAGCAACGACGTAAGACCAGTTTTAGAGTTGAGTGCCTATAACTCAGGTATCGAGTATGGCACGCTACCGTGTCATCGTAATGTCGTTCAGGGTTGTTTCTTTATTATGTAGGTCTGAATTCAGTACGAATATTTTTGTCACCTTTTTTGAAAAGTTTAATCTTCACTGACATTCTGATTACAGCTCTATATTAACTATAAGCTATAAGTTATTAGTTCTAAGCACTCAAGAGTAAAATCAGGGATGCCGTTTTGTTGTCATGACGACTAGCGGGATCAGCAACGAGCGGGTTGAGAGCCTGGAACAAGCTAGTTTAATGCAATTATTGTAACCCTAGCTTTTGAAAAGAGTTGTAATCTCGATCCATAAAGATTGAGGAGCTGAAAAAAATACTAGAAACTGTCCTTAGTTACCTTACTCCTAAAATCAGCAAACCATGATGATAAATGCGTCTCACCTCTGCTAAACCAATCAGAAGGCGGATTCTTAAGACCGTGACACAGTGTATAATCCAAAACAATGTGCAGCGAATAGGTTCCAGGCTCCATGGGAAGAAACATAGCTTGATATGTGCCATTTTCCATGTCGTGTACCGAGGCTGCAAGATCCGCCTGGCCGTTCACTTGCATACGCCATGCATCACCACCGAACGTCTTTGTGCGGTTCAAGACTGTCACAGACTGAATGTAAACCTTACTGAAATGTCCTGCAGGATTGATTTCTGCCCCGGAAATATAACTCAGGTTCGGGCTAGTTTTGAAGTCCTCTGCCCATACGTCGAAACCCCAATGTCGCGTGTAGCTTGGACACGAGTGAGTGTACGTCCTCCAGTCAGTTCGCAGTGTACGTTCTCGGCACCAGTTCTTCTCAAAATACTGGTAGGGTTCCTGTTGAAGGGTCAGGTTTTCGTAGAAGAAAACAAGAAGCAGTAGTAGGGTTGTTTGCTTTGGAAGAACGGCCATGCGCGTAGCCTGCAGGTACTGCCGGGAAAAATGTCCACATCAACATCCAGGTTAGATTTACAATCAGACGATCGCGTTGATTCTTTTATGCAGTTAAGACTTTTGCATTTCTCTGCACAAAAAAAAGAGAGCTAAGTGGCTTGTCCAAGAACCCAGCCTGGACCCCCTCGATCCGTCGAGAGCACAAACCAAGAGGCCACCGCGCCTCCACAACTGGAACCGAATCGAGATATATCAGACATTCCTAGTTCTAAAGGTCTATCAAGGACTTCATGCTATCAAAAATGCGACTAATAGGCACATAGTCTACCACAGCTTAACATGTTAGCAAATATGAGTTCACTTTATAATTACAGTATAGTGTTTCAGCAATTAAGAACAGTTCATAGGTTTCACAATTGGCATACAAGTGCAAAACATATCGATGCTGTAAGCAGCTAGTTATCAACAAATCCCAGAATGCAAGTCAGTGCACGTAGCGCTAAAAATAGTTTTTCAAAATGAATTGTTCGTGAAGAAAAAAATATCGTTTGTAATCACCAAACAGGAAATAACCCTCTACTGAAATTTTCTTTCATGTTGTCTCTCGAATTCATCAAGGTAAAAATTTTTGACAGAATGTGATATAGAAGGTTAATTAATTAAGGCTATATCGAAGTAACATTAAGCGAGAGCCTAAAAGCGAAAACTTACCTTTTACCATAACGTCATAACTTGGATTAGATTATGAAGACAAAGCAAAGCTATGGCTTGTAATTTTTTTTCAAACAAAGCAAAAAACAATAACAGTAATAGTTGTCACAGGTAAATTAGTTGTAGATGGGCGCCATTTTATTTTTACAGGTTCCTAGTCTTCGTCTGGTTTGCCACCCGCAGCCATGTGGCCACTCAAAGATCTCTCATGCACGGCCAGGCATTAAACACAGCGGGATCTGGGTACGATTACATAATCACTTCACTTCTACGACTTGATCAGGCGGAAATGAAACGCCGTAGCCGGACAACGCCTCGCATGCGGCTGGTGTATATTGACCAATCAAGATTGTTTAGGCAGGAATAAATGTCCTGAAGTTATGTAATATATGTAGGCAGGGAAAGCATTTTACATAAATCGTCAATACGCTGTCCTTTCGATTTGTTGTGTTGAACATGTTTCTGTATTGCTATAAAATCGACAAATGCGAGCCGGAACAAGTGACTCTTTATTCACTTGAAACTGTACAATTATATCTTCATTGGTAAATATTTCTTGCATCTTATAATTGGCTTTCAAGATTGATTCGTTCACACGAGAAATGTTTTTCCACAACGTAGATTTAGATATATATATTTATTTTTTTCTGAAGCATCTCAGCGGTCCGGAATCCTAAATCCTTGAATCTGATTGGCTAATTCCG
>OMLO01002147.1_pt1 | contig 15694 bp, 16 predicted proteins | sample 1674811 | NCBI WGS metagenome assembly OMLO01 (sample SAMN06265003, study PRJEB25207) | coral metagenome | isolation source: Coral host | place: Mexico:La Bocana,Puerto Morelos, Mexico | collected 2008-11-13 | reverse complement strand
TCGGGAGGGCCGTGTCATTCAGGTGGCAAAGCATCCCAGCGAGCACATGATGCACTACTGGCTGAAGGTGGAGTATGGCCCAGGGCAAATTGCCTTTGTTCATACTTTGATGAGCTGTGGCTGGAACTCAGACCACTGTATTCGAGCTGTTGGGGATGCTTCATTTCCACCAGATGAGAAAAACCTTCCCGTGTCAACAGAGGCAGCTCCGGCTGCTGAGGACGCAGGGGAAGGTCCAAGTGATGATGCAGTATACAAGCTTATGGAGCCAGCAGAGGACTTTGTTCTGGAAGGCTTGAAGTCTTGTGGAGGAATCGTTGCTGACAAGGATGATGTCAAACATGGCAAAATCTTGCAGGTTGCAAAGCACCCTCATGAGCCGAGAATGCAATATTGGCTCAAGGTGGAGTATGGTGAATCGAAAGTGGCACTTGTACACATGTTGATGAGTTGTGGATGGACTTCTGACCAGCTCTTGTTGGATGTTGGTGATGTTCAACTTCCACTTGATCCAAAGAACATGCCTACCTCCAAGGAAGGCGATGAAGGTGCAGGAGGAGTGCCACTTCCAGACTTGAAACCTGCTGATTACGTCCAAGAGTTTGTGGATCCAAGTCACCTTGATGCCATCTCTTCAAATCCTTTCTTGAGGAGCGTTTTCCCAGAGGCATCAGAAGGACAAGTGAAGAGCATTTGGCGTGGGCCCAAAGGCTTTTGGCTGGAAGTATCTGGTGAGCCTGAGGCAACGCGCTATGGTGCACACTTTTTGGAGCCTGAAGGAGGAAGACTTGAGGAAGGTGAGCACTATGTGATCAACTGCGCAGTGAAGCTCGGTCCGGATGAGGAATTCCCCCCGGAGCCGCTCTCTACCAGTGGAAAAGCTGTGGCTTTCTGAATGGACCAATGAATGATTGGTCCCAATCCCTTGCTTGTTTGCAAGCACTCAATTGTGATTTGCTCCAGCAGATGCTGGCGCATCGACTCTGCGTCGTCTAATGGCGAGTTGCAGCAGTTCACTCATTCACACCATTGGACTGTGATGACTCAGAGATAAAAATCTGGAGCTTTTCAGGTTTTCGTTTGTAAATTCTTAAAACTCTTCAGACTTTTGCAGCGCTAGTGGAGTAGCGGATGTTTCAGGATGTCCTATAAGTTATCACTGAGAGGAGCTCACGAACATCCTCTCGAAGCATTGGAGGTGCGACAGGTGCGATTTGGGACAATTTGAAATTTGATGATGTCAAGATTTTATTTTTGTTTCGTAATGTATATATATATATACGATGTAGTTATTGCAGGATGTAGTATTGCAGGATTGGCACTCGCTGCACACAAAGACGTGCAATACCAGTTACCATCCGACATGCCTACCTATGATGATTGCTTTGAAGCCAGCATATGCCAGGACGACCAACGGACTGAGTCACCTGATCACAGTTTGCGCAGGCTAGTAGTCTCCCTTCGCAATGAGCCGGCAGTTTTGCAGGGTTTGCACCTTGTGCCTGCCACAGACAAGAAGGGACGCTGATGAAATTCTATTTGTCATCGCTTTGCTGCATATTGTTTGACACCTTACCATTGGATGCCGTTGAATCAGTGTATGCTTGGTTGGAAGTGGTCAGGATATATAGATGAATTTTCAGCAAACATCCGACAAAAAGAGTTTTGTTGGGCATGCCATCTTGTTGTCAGAGAAAGGTTTGCACCTTGCCTTCGGGACTCCATGAAACATGAGATGTAATGCTGTTCGCAAGATCCGGCAGGTGCTTATAAAAAGATTGCTTGCCGTTAGTTTTCTGCCATCCACAGAGCAGCTTGCTCTTGGATTCTGATTCATGTTGTGAAGATGCTCTTGAAGATACCTAAGTTGTGGTCGAGTAAAACGACCTTTTGAGGTCTTGGAGTTCCATGCAATAGCTGACCTTTACAAGGGCCAAGAGGCTGTTCCCCGAATGGGCATGGTCCATCAAGCTCGTGGGCCCGTAGGCTTTATACGAAACCACCAGTCCGCAGATTATCAAGTGGGGAAGAAATATACATGGATAATGGATAATCAGTGAATATCAGTGATAGGTGAAGTTATACATGTAGAATTTGAGTCAAATCAAATAAATCAAACCTTGGCAGTGGTTGCGAGCATGCCGAAGAACCGGTGAGCTAAGGTCAAGGAGCTTGTAATCGTCTACCCTGTGGTAACTAATATAGCAATGGAATATCTCCATTTTCAAGAGGAAATACATCTTCAAAGGGTCCATTTTCCATTGCTATGTTAGTTTACCGGAGCGTATCTTGCACCTGCAATGTATGATGTGATGTGTGATTGTTTTCTTTTGTGTGGCCAACTTTAAGTAAGATCAGGATCTTCGACGTTATAGCGAAGCAGACCCTGCAACAGACCCCTAAACAGATCCCTCATGTTTGTCGACCAGAGTCTTGAAGAAAGGAACGGAAAGAAACAGACAGACCAGCGACACATAGGATCACATCTCGGGCTGACACCGTTAATTATTTGAGATGCACCCATATATTGTGACGACATTGCTGCGTATATAGCATGTTCCTCGTATCACGGCAGGTGTTTGTGAGCTATGGTGATTCGTGGAAATCTCAGACTCACAATTTTGTTTGTTGCAGTTTTGAAAGTGTTTTGGTATTTTGCAAATTTTTGACATTTCTCTTTTTGATTTGTTTCACATGATTCACCGGTATAGTGAAGGCATGGGAACGGCATGTGATCATGTGAAGGGAGCTGATCAAGTTCAGTACTCTGCGCCCAGCGCTGTTACACTTTGACTTTCATCTTCATTGTTCCTTGCTAAGCCAAAAGCAGTTTTCGCAAATTAATCTGAGCAAAAAGGTTGATTTTGGTACAGCAAGTGGTCGAAGGGACTTGAGCCGCTCGTGGTTTTTGATCGAGGTATTTTGATGAAGACTACGAAGGTCACAGGCGTGACGGCGTGACATTTCGATTGCTGCTGTCAATTTTTGGCCAAATGTGATTCTGTAATATCCTTGCCGTTTGTGTCCTCCAAAAAACAAAGGCGCTCAGAGTTGCTACATGTAGAGGCTGCAGTGCAGGCAGTCAGAGCTGTAGGAGTGTTTGAGATGGTTGAAGCAAGGCATGAGAATGCAACGAAATGCAAAGAATCAAAGATGTGCCAAATTCCTGCAAGCTCTCTGTTTACACATTTCCCCACCCCTCATTCGTCCAATGACTCAGGGCGACAAGCACACCCAGCAGCTCGTGGAATGCCAACGTGCACTCGTGCGAGCCTTTGAAGGCGTTGGTCAGAATCAACAACATTAACATATATTGATTTATATAGTATTAAGGAGTTGCAATTGATCAGGGTACCTGTGCAATAGATTATGGGTCTTCAAAAGCTTCCACTAAATCCTGCTAATATCACCCTCCAAACTACATATGTTTTTTGCAAGGTCTCAAAACATTGCCCCAAATCACATCGATCTGATGCCACAATCACAGGTGCTGAAGATACAAGTGTGTACATGCTTTTGGATATCCGCCAGGTGTTTATGCATTGCATTTCCCTTAGTCTGATGTCTCAGGGTACTTAAGATATATAAAGTTGGAACACCTCTGAATTACGTGGGACACCTGGTACAAGAGGGTACACTAGGATACCTTTAACTGCCTCGCAATAACTATGGACACCCTATGGCACTTGTAATACATGTTTGGTTTGGTTCACACCATAATCACAGTGTTGTTTGAGTTTTGCTTTGTAGTCAGTTCTTTTCAGTTGACCCGCCACCCTGGAGAACATGTCAAGAATATCCTGGAAACCGTTCGTTTTAGGGGTGAAAAGTGAAAAGTTTAAAAGGCTAGGGGTCACCGACTGAGATTTCAGCTGATCTCCCTATGCAGATTTTGGGGGGGCGAGATCAGCTGATTTCATTTGAAACCAGCTGATCTTGCCTAAATTGGGGGTCATATGAAGACTTCAGCTGATCTCACCATCCAAATTTCAGGGGGGGGGGATCAGCTGATTTTTCCAAAGTCATCCATTTAAGGGGTAGATCAGTCGATTTCAATTGAAATCAGCTGATCTCCCCCCCCAAAAATCTGTACAGGGAGATCAGCTGAAAAACCCTTTGTGGAGTATCCGATGCATTCCCCTGGCAATTGATTTGGGTACGTGGCAATTGATTTCGGTACGTGGATTAGCGGAGATCAGACGATTTCAAATGATTTCAGCTGATCTCCCCAATTTCCAGGTACCCAAATCAATCGCCAGGTACCCAAATCAATCGCCACATGCCTAATGACCAGCACCTCAAAACTTCTGTGTGAACCAAAGACCCCTTGACCCAGACTCCATATGTTTGGCAATGATGATTGATGCTAGATGCATTTTTTGCAGTTGAATACCACATCCAATGTCCAAAAATCATTCCATTGGGATGTTCAATATGCTACCCAACTTGACCCCAACTTGAATCTTCAATTGCTGTCACCCAGCACCACCCAAGAAAGCTGAAGTGATAATTCAATGATTCAATGTTCGAAAGGGATCAATCTAGATTGATCACATGAAACTAAGTCTAAGCGCCACTAGCCAGTCAGCATCACCCAGTTGCCAAAGCCAATTGAGGTCCCAAGCAAGTTGGCAAGGGCATGAGCACCTGCCGAGATGCAAGGTAGGAAGTGGGAACTAAGGCGTTGATTATCCAGTGATGGTTTCAAACTCAAGTGATGGTTTCAACTCTTACTTCCTTGATAGTTTATTGTACTTAGGAGATGATCTTGTTTTGCTGTATTTGATTTCCAGACACTCAAAAAATAATGGCTGTCATACTAACAACAAAGAATCCATTTTTTCCCCCTCACACCGAGCGCATGATCCCCTCACACAAAGTCTTAACCAGAGCATCAGGGTAAATCTGTGCATGCTGGGAAAGTTTTACTCCCCCTTCCGACCCTTGGATCTGGGCATGAACATGGCTTCCATCGCAGAAATGACCATGAAGGGATTGATACACAAATTTACAGTTGGTCATGATCTTTGTACGCTTCATCATTGGACGTTTCTCCTTCGGTGAAACTAATCCGAAGCAGCATTGGTCGAAGACTGCAATCTCCACGCTATCTTCATTCTCAATCTTCTTCACCTAAGTGAAGAAGGATTTGGAAGGGCCAACAGTGTCAGAGTCAAAGTCCTGTAACCCAATGATTGGACTTTATTACTATGATGAATTCTGCCATTGAAAAGTATCACCAAATTGCTTTGAAACAAGTGAGAAGGACAAAGTGATAAAGATAGGATCAAAGTTTTCAAAACATGTGAATAGATACCAAAATATCAACCAAAGGAAAATCAACCAAGGGTCTGAATCCCTTCCCCATGCTAGGGAGCCATGAGGATGTTCGAATCCAAAAAGCCCCCCAGTTTGTATCTGGTGCTGGGCCAGAAACATAGATAGGTCAATGTGGCTAAGAGCATCTTTTAACCCCAAAACCTTTTCTTCGTTTCGCTTCATCCTGGACCAGTTCAAGCCATCAGAAGACTGACGTATCTGCATGGAGGACTGAGCATGAGGAATCTGGGCCGTAGGATGCATACATCTTGCAAAAGTAGTCGTTGGGCATCGCTAGAAGATAGATCCCAAAAATGCTGGATATCATATGATCTGCGGCACTTTCCCCCCATTCCTCGAAGCACGGGACCTAGCCGTGGAAGTGAGTAAATCTCCCACAGATCACAACGATCCTTCATAGGAGGGACTCGTCCTCCACCTTGATACATCTCCATTAAGTCTGGGTAGGGCATGGTGGTGATTGATGGAATTCGAGCTGCAGCATCTTTCAATCTAGTGTCAGTCCATGGAAGGGGGATATCATCTTCCCCAACATTCTGGGGCAACACATTCACTGCAGGGATTGCAGCACCACTATCAGATTGTTGAGGTTGACCTTTGGGTTTTGCTCTTGGCTTCTTTGCTGCAGGTCTCTTTTTGACATTGGGAGTGATATTGGGATGACCTAGTAAAGTACTATCATCCATCATACCCACATCATCATCTGGTGGTAAGCCCGAATGCCCAGGGGTTTCATGTCCCAGAGTCACACCACTCACAGCTCCAGCGGGACCAGGATTCACTCGTGGACGGCGTCTCTTGGCTTTGGCAGCAGGTGCGGCCAAGTCAGAATTGCTGATGCCATCATCATCAGGGGGTAAAGATGACATATCACCATAGTAGCTGGATTTGAACCCAAAACTGGATATCAGTCAGGATGAAAGCAGATTACTTTATATATCAATCACAGGGTCTAGGTGTCAAGTGTTCATATCATATCTTCAGTGATCATCATGGATTAAATCTCCAAGTGTTTGACACAAGAAAACGGATTCAGGCAGAAAACGCCCCAACAAAAGTTTCACACCTCACAAACTTTTAGACTTCACAGCCACTATCTCGGATATCTCGGAGCCCAGCTAGATGCACCAAAACACTATAATCTGAAACCCCCATTGACAAGGAGTTAGCAGCTCATGCCCCAGGGTAAAGCAAAACAAATCTACTGATTCATATGCCTATGGTTTTGGAAGCTTAACTTGAAACACATGATAAATCAATAATTGAAGTTGGTTATAGCCCAGGGCATTGTTGCCACCAAACAGCTTGGACCCCTTCAGAGCATAATGATGATGGTTTCCATCATTCAAGCTGGGAGATTGTCAACATCATGAATTGCCCCATCATTTTCAATGAGACGTTTTAGAGGTCCTGCCTGGTTTTTTTCCTCTGCCAGGCCCCTTCAAAACCTTCTTGACTGCTGATGCTTTTGCTTTTGCCTTGGCCTTACTCTTAGGACCTGTCGTACGAATATTGGGTCCCCTTGGTGTATAGCCAGGGCGCCTGCAAATACTGCAACCATTAGGTGAGTAATAACACCTTGGGCAACCTAACTTTTTTTCAACCTCAACAGTAGGACCAGTCACTTCAGGTGGCACCACAGGTTGCTTACTCTCAGCCTTCCCTTCAAAAAAATCAGGGCCACTCCCATTAGTTGCCACCTTTGCTTTTTTGGGGACTTGCGGGGCACTTCCATCCACCACAGTCGACTTAGAAGGACGTCCACGCCCCCGACCTCGACCCCTTCCACGACCCTTGCCACGAAGCACAGACTCATCATGCTCCCCAATGGGAGGCTTCTGCTGCTGTTCGACGCAGACTTTGCGCACTGGACCAGGAGCAAACTGTTCCCACCTTAAAGCAGGGGCAGTGGCAGCTGGATGTGAACTATGATGGTTGCAAGGTCTTGGAAAGTGATTTCAATAATCATCTTCAAATAAGATCATTCTTGGGTTTGATATTTCCCCTGCTTTTACACGTTACTGATTGTAACTGCATCTATGTAAATCTATCTAGTCGGGCACAGCTATTTGTGTATTTGCGTGCATTGGGACTTTGGACCTGGTGGTGAAATGAAGGATAGCTTTGGTGTTGGGCCTAGAATGCTGGTGGTGGTCAAATTCAAATATGTTTTGATCTATCATTCAATTGAATTATTGAACAATAAGAATGGTAAAGGACCAAATAAGGTTTGTGAATGTAATCCATTTGGACACCAGACAAAATGTGTCATACGCAACACCAAGAGACCCAGCTGGATTTGGCTTCACTCCCACCGCACGGACTGAGTCAGAATTCATCCATACTGGCAAAGAAATCTCAGGTACACGGCCATGTTGATTGGCATCCTCACTAAGGTAGTCATCATTTAGAGGTGAAAAAAAACTATATCATGTTACTATTTAAACATTTCACAGATTTCTTGGCATACACCCCAAAAGAAAAAGTCAACCTTGTACTGATCAAGGGAAGGATCCACCCACTCTCGCAGCGCCGTTGCTGATCTCGTCAAATACCAAGGCTCCTTTTCAATGACCGTGGCTGTGCGAAGAAACCTTGGCTCGGGAGCACAGTGCAGCATAGAAAGGACATAAGTTTGGGATTGAATTGCTCCTCCCTTTCAATCCTTTCCAGTAGCATTTCAAAAAAAAAAGAGAACTCCAACATCATGAATAATCTCAAGCTAGCAACTCTTTGCAAGCCCTCTCAGCTAGTGCATTGCGGGGTGCAGAACTGATCGGTTTGGAAAGCAACTTCAATAGGTCATGTGGGAAGAAGACCAATGGTTGTTGTGAAAGCTCCGGACTGGAGGTAACCTCCTTCAATAGCATGATCACATCATTCTCACTGGCTGTATAGTCCTTTCTAGGGGATAAACAATGAAGCACCCAAACACCCACTGATTTTTTGTTGACAATTTTCAATCCGAAAAGTTTCAAACATGTTTTCAATTTACCCCACCTGACCATCAAGTTCCTGGGGGGTCCAAGGCTCTCCATTGCGCATGTCATGGCAAGGAAGATCCTAGGTGAAACAAGGGATATCATCCAAGAATTTGGCCATTGCTGGCAACAAGTATTTCCCATAGTTTACTTGAGGTGAATTTGTGACAACAAATCAGAGGACAGCTTTGAGAATGATTCAACAAATAGTTACATTACAAGTCTAAGTGTCACTTCTGCGTAGGAACCGCCAGCAATGATTGACACGGGTCTCATCACCATTCTTTGCCCTTGCATTCGGCACCAGCCCAGAGACCTGAAGGTTGTATTGATCATAATGCTGTTTGTAGTCGAAGGATCCCATCAGCATCGCATTCCTCAAAACACGGCCTTTGGATGGCTTGACCTGGTCATTGAGGATGTTGAGGAAGTCCTTAATGCATTCATGGGCAGCATTCCCAGGGCAAGCTGTTTTAGAAACACATTAGCGAATTAATTGCTGTTACTGTTCCCCCTATCCCCTGCCCAAAAACTTACTAATTCATAATAACTAGGATCCGCAGGTGTCTCAATGGTGCGTTGATTGCTGAAGATTGTACTTGCCACGCTGAGGCGTTGGTCAACAGCGTTATGCGTGTGGCCTACCTCGCCGAACACATGTGTGATGGTTCGGAACCTCATTGGACAGTGACATCAACTTGGCCAAAACAATGATGACCAGGGGAAGGGGTTACCAGTCTTAGTCTTCAGCTTTTGGGACTGTAGTTGTATTAAGCAGGACAACAAAAATATTGATCTAACAAAAACTTTAATTGAGAAGCCGCTGCTGTGCCACTGCTGTTGCTGACCACTTGGTGCAAATTTGGTTTTTGCCTTCACGGCAAGTATTATCAACCTGATAGGGGCAAACACTAATGCCAAAACATTTCCCCTGTCATTTGACAACATAGTTTAACAATATGTAACAAAGGTTTAAGAATCAGAACCAACCTCGATGCAAAGATGTTCCGGGATAGGTTGCCCTTTCTCAGTGAAAATCTCAGATGCATAGTCAATGATTCTTTCCAACACTGTCAGCTCCGTGTTGCTATCTTTGGCAATATCAGAATCGACCACGAAGAAGCCCTCGCAAACCTAGTGGCATGGGTATCTCATCAGCCCTTGAAAAACCAAGTAGTTAAGAAGGGGGCAAGGGTATTTGATGCCTGAGGAAGACATAATTGGAAAGTAGTTTAAACCTTTAAGTCAAAGCAGCCAAGAAACACCCCAGCAAATATATCCAATTAAATGGATTTGGGGGCGCCATAGCCTCTCAAGAACTTTTGAGGATGATAGGTTACGTGGCCATTTCGTCTTGGCCTGATCTAGGCCATCAAAACTTATCATCATCAGCGACTGCTGAGAACCCCCGGCAATTGACTCCTCTGCCAAAGAAGCAAGGCGGGATAGCAGTGTCCTGCGCGCCTTCACATTAGAGATGTGAAGGCGCTGTGCCTCCTCAATTGCTGCCCTTTCATCTAAGTTTTTGCATTGGCCAATTCGCTGTGAGAATTCAGCACATGTAGCACACCTGGGGGGGGATCTCATTCACATGCTGCTCACATTGGGGAGTAGGATCAAACACCTATAGAGGGGTTGGCTTTTCCATCCACACTCACTAGTCTAATTGTGATGGTAACAAATGTCAGTACTGAAAATTAACTGCAATCAAGCGGTCTCAAGAAATACATGTTTTTAGTGATTCCAAAGATGATGGTGGTGGTGATGGTGATAGAGTGTATGGTGGGGATTGCTATTTGTTCAGCACATACTACCCAAACCTTGCATGCTGGCTGATTTCACGCATCTTCAGGATCGGCTTCCAATGGTCTTGATAAGTGTTGCCAAAAGTACGGACCATGCACCTGTCCTCTTGAGATATACCACGGGACTCGCACCATGTAAGATACTCTGCATACCAAGCTTGCATCGTCATATGGTTGATGTGACGAACTTGCATGTCACCTTATATGCATGGAGAGGAATTATAGATCCCAAACAATTAGATTCACAGGTTTCTCACCCAACAAAACCTTAGGGTCAAACTCAATCATGTATTCAAGCCTAGGAACCATTAGAGCCTAAGCATCCCCCATGCCCAGACCCAAAAACCGCATTGCCCGCATTCAAGGTAGCATCCTTCAAGGTTGGTTGCAGTCCCAGAAGGCTGGCAGGGAGATCAGAGGACTTCATGTCACCTCCAGGGATTCCCAAAATTTGCAGGATAGCCAATACCCCAACTAGTTTCCAACTTAATGGTGAAGCCTCCAGTCTTGAACATCCAACCATCTGTTTGAACAAAAATGGCCTGGAAGGATAGTGCCACTCTTATGCAACTGGGAAACATACGGATCCACATCAACACTGGGTGTTTCAGCCAAGGTTTCAGCCTCATATGAGTCACTTTGAGATTGTCGTTTGGATTGAACAAAATCATCCAAACATTGGCATTAAACATATTAATGGACCACCAAAATTGACTGACAATTAGAGCCAAAAGACAATGTGATGATAGTAGTGGTTGAAGAATGCATCAGCTGAGGATGTCTTCTCACTAGATGATCTCCCATTGAACTTCCGCCGGTCCACCGGTAACTGATTTGCTTCCAAAGCCTCTTTGGAATGCAGCAATCGAGATACCTTAGGGGCACAAGGCTGACATGCCATTGATGTGGAAGGGCTACCCAAACTATATGTTATGGGATCAATTGTAATTTATACAAAAAATTGTTCCACACAATCATAAAGAAACATTCTTGGATTGAGACACAAGTCCTTAAGCAAATTATGGTTACCCTTTTGGCATTGATACGCAGCAATGACAAGAATGCAGAACGGCATAATCCATACCCAAAGAGCTCATAATGAGTCTTGCCATCCTAGTCAGGGGTTGTAAAACCATTGCCATTTAGTTTGAAAATTCAAGACAGAAAAACAATTCATTGAAAACAAATGACAGACTATAAAATCAGTATTATATAAAAGTCAGTGCAGCCAGCCTCGTTCTTCATTTTTTGAAGCAAGCCCAGCAAGTACTGGTTGAACTCAACTTCTTGGAAACCATCGATCTTCTTGAGGGTTTCCTGGTCTCAAAACATTACACCCTTGAAACTTAAACCCTGGAAGCAAACAAGTCAATATTGGTATACGTTCTCATTCATGTATTTTTTGACCAGGGGGGTTCGGGCACATCTAGCCCCATGAAATTACCAAGTTTCATCCAAGAAAGCCTTGCGTTGTGGGCAATCTCCAAATCTCTGAAGGCAGTGCTTGGAGCAGCACTCTCTCTCACTGGGAGCGGTCTTCTCCTTCGAAGGTAACCTGGGTGGCCAGTGACATGGCAATGGGAAGGAACAATCAACCTCCACAAAAAAGAATACAGTTATTACAAAGGACCAAAAATTAAATACTGTAATCACCATAATCACCTACAGGGGACTCCAAGCTCATAGAAGATGCCCCTTTGCGGCATGGAGTTGCAATGGGCACAATCAACCCAACATCATCATCAGGTGGAAGGTTCGCCATGGCGGGCCAAAGTTGGCAAGATGTGCACCAAGTGATTCGTGTTCAAATCTGAGAGTTTGTTGTTCTAATTAGTGGAAGGTATGATACTTTAATAAACTTTATGTATCATTGAGCATCCCCAAGATGAAACCCCTCACCAGCAGTCAATCTCCGAGCCCAGAAAAAGGCTAAATTGTAAGGTGCAAAGGTCAGGTACCAAATTATTACCTAGTATCCCCAGGATCAGTTGGCACCTGCACTGGACTTCCTCAAATCAAAGTAAAGCACCAGGTCCTGAAACATACAAGATGATAGGGCTTGGAAGGGACTGAAGGGAAATAGCACTAGACTAGTCATTGAAAGGATTGAATTGAAGGGCCATTTCTCATGAAGCACTAGTCATGTCAATTGCCACACCCCACCCTGGTCCTCGCCAGGTAGAATCACCAGCGGCACCACCAGTGGCAGCAGCATCACCCGGCCCCCCACGGACCAACAACCAGCCCAACCAACCCACCCTGACCAGTGGTGGATTTTTCTATATTTATCTTATACCAATTCCGATCCTTATCACTAAAAAGTGAAAAAGCGTTGTTCCATCAAATCGATGCCATTGTAAAAAACAATTGGTGGGATGATACCAGGCAACTTTAAAAAAAAAACCTGCTCACACCTAAGATTTGTTTGACCTTGGATCTTTTCATTGCCATAACAGTTTACCCTAAGCCACGTTTGCAGCCACCGGTTAAAAGGCTTACCCTCTCCAAAAAACTCTTATAGATCTTATAGCACCTGAAACGATGCCCTTCCATCCCTTCCAAAGGATAATATTACTATAGTCCAACGGGTGTTACAATCTTCCTTTTTGGGTAGGTTTGGTTCATACAAACTACAGCCAGTTGTATGAAGTGGTGTAGCTTGAGCCCTTCATCTCATGTGTAAAGTTTTTTAACACCTACCTTCTTTGGCTACCCAATGGGACCTGTTTGCAGAATACACATATACCGGTATATTTGGTGTCAAAGCCAGCTACAGCAAGCAATTTCTTAAGAATGGGGACCACACCCATACCCTTTTGATACACAATATTTGTGCTGTCCAACATGAAAAGAACAATCATCATGACGATGTTTGCACACAGCAATAATTGTGCTTATTTATTTCTACAGAATCTTTTTCCTTCACACCCCACCCCACCATTATCTGACATCCACTGCCAACATGATGGTGGCTCTTTATACATACAATATGTCACTAAGTTGTGCTCAGACTACTTGATTATCACCTCTGTTTTATCCGCAAGAAAAACTGTCACAAACAAATACCACATTCTGAGGCTCAAATACTGGATTGTATCAAACAGTATTGATATTATGGCTACTGCCCAACCCAGAAAACTACGCATCATACATACTGGGAGGAATTGAAAGAATAAAGCGCTGTTGTATTTCTCAGGAAACACTGCCACATCAAACCGCCACAATGCATGTATAATAGTGAATAATATATAAATATAATGTGTATTTTATACATGTTATCATTTTGTGATATATGGTGGAAAAATATTAAGTACACCTTGCACATCACTCACACCCAGGCCCATCCAACTTTTCACAGCCAATCACCCAAACCCTGTTAACTAGTGTTGGCCAAGATTTGGGGTATATTACATGACCTGGAAAGTAGATGGTGCAACTCCCATGTACTGGTTTATCATGGCCCCTTCCACGTTTTGGGCATTGCATCATCTACTTTCACTGCGGTGTAGATTCATCCATTGATGGTCCGGTCGAAGAACTGAAGGTATGGCCAATTTCAATCCACCCCGCAACCCTGTTGACCAGTGTTGGACCCAAGCGATTTGGAATAGAATCATCCATTGAATTCATGGTCAAAGTAGAAAAAATATGGCCAAGTTCTAAATCCCATTTTAGAATCCAAAGGGGGAAACACAACCTGTATGAAATAATGAATCAGACCCTTCCACCCACCACAAGAGTACAGTGCTGTGATCCCTTTTTCCGGAGGTCCTAATTTTTTGTTATTATGCCAGTACAGCTCAATGAAACCACATTTTAAGAAAAGGAAATGGCACAAATCAAGGGGCTGTAATTCTTGGATGTTTCTACTCCCCATGGAGCACTTTTCAACAATACATACAAAAATTTGCCAGATTTTTCTTCTATTTCTCGAAGTCAGTACTGAACATGATATTCTTTGATATCACTGGGACTAAAAAAACCTTTGTTTGCATTGTTCCATTCCAGAGTTGAAACCTTCAAATTATTTTACCAGTCTATGCGATGCAATTCAGTTGAGGATACTGGATTGGATCAAATCTTTCCATGGTTTCAAAATGGACAAACATGCAAAACTAATCATACACCAGACCAGGATATCAGGTGTCCACTTTTTTTTCTTTGAGTCAGGAAACTCATTCAAATCGTCTATTATCTATCATTATTTATCCTTCAATGTTGGGGTATGAGCTAAATCCCAAGTAATCCAGAGTGAAGGTATCCCTTCAAATCCACGTACCAGCCCACTACAAGCCGCCAGCCCGCCAGCCCATCAGCCCTCCACCCTCTTGCCCACCAGCTCTCCAGCCAACCCGGAAACCAGGGTCTTTCCTCACCCACCCACAAAAATGTATCCTGGTTTAGCTAAGGCCTCCTTGATCATTTTAAAAATTTTCATGAAGTATAAGAAAAGCTACCAGCTTTATCTCGACTATCCCAAAGATTTGACTTACTGGATATGCTAAAAGCCTGTGCTTTCTGTACACTGTTGTATCTTCAGCAGCAGCCTTTATGATTCTGGCATCAGGGTTTGACTTCTTCCTTTTTTTAAAGATGCACCACAGCTTGAGATTAGCAATTAGCATGATCTAGCGGAAAAAATTGAGGACCATAATCTATTGCACAGGTACCCTTTTCAATTGCAAATCCTTCCTTGCTAATATACACCCCCTCCTCAGTCCGCCACCAACCCCGGAGAAATCGTTGTGTATATCACACACAAAATGCGCCTGGTCAGGGGTTCATTTTGATTCTAAGTTCATATGACATGCGAACGACCGCGCCCGAATTCCATCTGTTTTTACAACAAAAAATCGTTTCGTACCAGCCACCAAAACCCTTCTGTTTTCTCAGGTAACTGCGTTTCTGCTTCGAGGTGTGATGCGGCCGGCCGCTCCCGGATTCCGTATCTTTTTTTCAAGGAAAACGCGTGACTGTAAATTTAAATGTGATGCGCCCGATCGCTCCCATTCCGTGTTTTCTTCCAAAGAAAATGCGGTTTGCAGGAATCCTGCGCATTCCTCGGGTTCACTTTCCTTGTGTTTGAATGCGTCTTGGGTTCACAAGTCACGGTGAATTCACATGTGATGCGGCCAACCGCTCCTTGATGCCTAATATTTTTCCAAGGCCTCGCAGGAGGGATGTAAAGGCGATGTTGGGCTATTTGACTTTCAAGTGTTCACAAAACGCGGGTCGCGCTTGTGAGGAAAGGCGATGTTTGGTTATGTCGCTCACAATTCGTCAAAACGCATGTCACTCCGCACCAAAAGGTTGGGATGTCAAAGGTGGCATACCACAGGATGCTCGTTGGAGGCGAACGTAATGAAGAGCGCCAAAACGCTGAAACACGAAAAAATATGACAGCCACTCAATACGTCGGAGTGAAATGCAGTGAAATTGTCTTTAGCATGTGCTCAGTGCAGCGCGGCAGCATGGAAGCGAAACCATTAGGTTTTGTTTTGCATACTGGTGGGTTGTGAGCACCGCTTGTCAACCAGGCACATGTTTACGTATGTAGTGGGAGGGCGG
>OMLO01002145.1_pt1 | contig 15697 bp, 20 predicted proteins | sample 1674811 | NCBI WGS metagenome assembly OMLO01 (sample SAMN06265003, study PRJEB25207) | coral metagenome | isolation source: Coral host | place: Mexico:La Bocana,Puerto Morelos, Mexico | collected 2008-11-13 | reverse complement strand
TTGTAATGCTCGCTTTACAGAGAGAATATTCACGTACATGTAGTCAATCGAACTTTTGTAGTGAAATCGCAAGTCATGAAAAGAGTGAATGTATACTTGAAAGTTCGCAATGAATTTTCGGGAACAGCGAATTACCGCTTGAAAATTTGCAGCGCATTTTCGGGAATAGCGAATTATCGTTCGCAAATTCACAATGAATTTTCGGGAAGAGCGAATTAACGTTCGAAAAATCACGCGAATTGAAACAATAGGCATCGTGAAATTGCGGCGAAAAATCACCGAAATTTCGTTTCAATCGAAATTACCTCGAAAAGCCACGAAAAGCCAGGAATTTCGTCGAAAACAACTTGCATTACTTTTGCACAGTACTGTAAGTTTGAATTTTTAAATACATGTACAGAGGGATGTTTACATCTATTTTCGAACATTGTTCATAGAACGAATTTTCCTGCGACTTTTCGCTGCGCTGCGAGCTCTTTCTCTCGAAGGTTCGTTACTCTCAACGATATTTCACGTGAATATTCGTGCGGTCTTCCGAAGAAGAGCCCGAATTATCGTTTTCATTAAAACAATAGACCTTTCGAAAATTCGTCGAACTTCATTCGAAAAATCGTTTCACTCGAAATTTCTTTAAATTTCATCGAAAAGCACTGAAAAGTCGCGAAAAGTAGCGAATTTCGTTTGCATTCTTTTTGCACAGTACTGTATCTGCTTATATTTGACACAAACTGTTCATTTAAATGGTAAAATGCTCTTCTTTTAACCAAAGGATTGTTTATCAAAGTTTCTATGGCGCGCTGCTCATGTTAAGTTATTTTTTCTTCAAGTTCTGTGTTTTATACCTATGCGAGTCGCTTGCGAGGTGTTTATTGTTTGAAGTGTCTGACTTTGTTGAGAAAATGATATCTCTGGTATCTGACACAAACCGTTCATTCAAATAGTAAAATACTCTTTCTCCTGACAAAAGGAAAAACAGTAAATTTGTGATTTAACGGCAAAATACTCCCTCTTTTAATTAATATTCAGTCAGTTAATTTTCAGTCAAATGGCCAATTGCAAAATGTTAGTTTCAGCAAACATTTTGCTTAGAAGTCTAGTCTGAAGGCATACGCGTGTATACTGCATACGCGTATTAAAAAGAAAGAAAACTCTCGCTCTGTGGCAAGCTGTCCAGCCATTGAAAACAACAATGACCTGTTAACAGAAGAAAAATCAATAGGGTAGCTCATACATACTAATCAAGCATACGTGTATGTGCGTATATGAATACGCGTATATGCGTATATCAATACACGTATACTCGTATTGGGCTGATGCGAATTACGCATATCTTTTGGTTCGGATGTATCTGACCGGCACTCTATCTCCTATATGATCTGCAGAACTCGAACTAAAACTTTCCATCTTAGCCAACCAGTAGATTTCAGCAGTAAGAGAGGCATCATTATTATTGAAGTTTCTAACATTTGCACTTGAATTTCTATTGCTGCTGGAATTTGAAGAAGTTGAAGGGGCACTAGCAGTTACTAGCAACTTAGCTTGGTTATTACCATGAAAACCATCTTTGCCTTTCCTGCACCACTCACCGACTGACTGATCATTCACATCCACAGAGGAAAGCCATGAAGCACTAAATTTTGTGTCCAGCGGGAAGTACTTCAATTTGGTATTGTTATGCTACAATGACATTCAGAATAGAAAAGGAAAAACAGAGACCTGTTCCCAGTTCCCACATCAAAAATTGTCTAATCCTTCTTTGGACATAACTAGATTGAAACCTTAAATATATCCATATGATGATTTGGTGTATAAACACAAGTATGTTTATATTGGTGACCACCTGAAAGGCCACCACAAAACATGTATTGGAAGCAAAATAATTGTGCTTTCCATTAATATATTCCTACAAAAACAAAGATACAACAGTCTTTAATCAGATGGCATATTGATAAACAACTATTATTCTAAAACAAAGACAATGGAATTGCATTGAATAACTTACCTCTCCATTTCAACATGGTGGATGGACATGCATGCAAATTAACTTCCCAGAATCCCTTGCATGCTATAAAAGGCACTGAGAAAGTCTGGGCACGAGTTTCAGTAGAAAATCACTCATAAAGGCTTCAAAGTGGTCTTTTTTGTGTTCCCTTCTCTGAAACTTAGTGGGGAACTTCTTGGGTTACTTGAATCTGTGGACAAAGAGGAGGAAGGTGCCATGGGGGTAGCGATATTGGTTGAAATGACACAAGGTGTGATTATATGAAAAAACAAAATTTGAGGCCGGCATAGAAAGACCACGGTTAATGTCACTTGGGGAAACACAATCCCCTTAATGATGACTAGCTAATCCATACTGTGTCTGTGGGCTAGGGTTGGAATGTGTTAAAAGCATTTGGAAAAGTTCACCTCATGCTCTCTTGATTTCTCAATATCTGATTTTAAGAATTCGATGAGCTGTTTTGTGGGATCATTTTCAATTGCATTCCTTATTAAGTGAATAGCTTCAACCAATGGGACTTCTTCTTTCAGTTTCTTGGTTGGAGCTTATTTCACAGGCACAAACTGCTTACCAGCACAGTCTTGGTAAGCTCCACTATTGCCCCCATTATCAGTTGACTGATTTATGTCCTCTCTTAATGCTGATGGCTCTACAGCTTGTTATGTGAATTAACCCCTTGAGAGTTAAAGAACTCTGAGAAACTAATTAATATTCGTAGTCATATAAGACCACATGTATGTTAAGCTCAAGGTCAGTTCTAGTTAGTCTTTCTGCATTAAATTTTGTTTGCTTTTGAGAGTCGTTTCATTTTGAAGAATACAAGTGGCACCAAGGATGTCTGAAACGCCAGGAGAAACAGCGTAGCCAAATATCGTGGTACATCCATCATATTTTGGGCGTGTTGAGGAGTTTATGCCGGGTAGCGACTGGAAAAATTAGGTGGAGTGACTAAAAATGTTTTTCGAAGTAAGCAGTGTGCCAACAGATGAGCATGTACCAAGCATACTTACCTTGATGGGTAGTAAAATGTATGCTTTATTGAGGTCCATTTCAGCGCTGAGGAAACCCTGAGGAAACAGCATGTGGATCCAAAGCCGATAATTATTGCTCAAAGGTTCAAGTTTCATAAAGCTGAACAGGAAGAGTTGGAGTCTGTTAGGCAGTACCTCACCAAGCTACAAAAGTTACCAGAAACTTCTGAATTTGGTGCATATTGCAAGGAAGCTATTCGTAATCAGTTTGTTTGTGGTTTGCATTCGCTGGCAATTCAACACAAGTTGCTGGCTGAGGCGACATTGACATACCAGAAAAATGGGTCATTATTATGAAGTACCCGGAGAGGTGTGCATCGAAGGCCAAGGGAGGAGAAAGTAAGAGAAATAAGAAAAAGAAGAACAGGAAGCCCTATGGAATCCATAGTCTTGAAGAAGCTGACACGATGGGCGAAACAGTGGATAAAACCTCCTGGTCAATGTTTACTGTAGTGGATTCTCAGGGGAGGTGTAAAGAATTGATTTTGCTCATTAATGGAAGGTCTGTGGACATGGAGCTGGATACTGGTGCCTCTGTGACGATCATTCTGAACAATGTATGGACTGATGTCCTAGCAGCGAAGTCCTTGCAGCAAACTGATGTGAAATTGCGCAGTTATTGGAGGCATGAGATCCCAGTTGTTGGAGAGGCCAAAGTCCAGGTGTCATATGGTGATCAGCAAGCCTGCCTTCCAGTTATTGTCACTGCATGCCGGTTATGGCCCAGTACTTATGGCACAAAACTGGTTTTCCGTTCTAAGACTTGATTGGAAGCAGATCAAACAGATTTCCCTGGAACTGAGTGACAAAGTTGAGGATCTGGTTTCTAAGTATGCATCACTGTTTGATGGACATCTGGGCACAATCAAGGGAGTGACCGCTCATCCCTAGCCCAAGGAAAATGCCACTCCGCGATTCTTTAAGCTAAGACCTTTGCCTTGAAAGAGAACATTGCAGAGGAACTCAAGTGGGTGGAAAGACTTGTTGTTTTGGAGAAGGTGGAATTCTCTGATTGGTCTTTGCCAATAGTGCAAGTTCGAAAGCTCAGTGGCTCAGTGCGGATCTGTGGCAATTATAAGGTCACAACAAACCCAGTGTTGGATGTACATGAGCACCCCATGCCAACAGCCGAGGAGTTATTTACACAGCTGAATGGCGGCGAGAAGTTCATCAGCATATCCAGAAGTGTTGTTGGATGAAGAATGCAGGTAGTATGTCATGATAAGTACTCATCTGGGAGTGTACAGCCATTTTCCAGCAAACAATGGACTCTATCATGAGTGGCCTTAATGGAGTTGGTGGCATCCTGGATTATTTGTTACTGGTCCGAATGACAAGGAGCATCTTCGCAACTTGGAGAGTACTCTGAAACGTTTGGACAGTATGGGCGTGGAATTGAAGAACTCAAAATGTGTGTTTTTGAAGCCTTCAGTTGAGTATTTTGCGTTTGTGGTGGATAGAGATGGAATCCATCCTTCTCTGCACAAAGTACAAGACATCCAAGAAGCTCCTGAGCCGCAGAATGTAATGGAACTGAAATCTTTCTTGGGGCTGGTGAACTATTATCATAAATTCATTCCTGGTATGTCAACTGTTGTTTACCCACTGAATCGCTTGTTGACGTTCGATGCACCGTGGTCCTGGATGAATTCTTGTCAAGAAGTGTTGAAAGAATTGTTCCTTGACTAACCTTTGTTGGCCCATTATGACCCAGATCAACCCCTCATCATATGGTTTCGGAGCAGTTTTACCACGTCTCTGTTGCTGCCACGTTCTTTGTTATGTTTATTTTATTTAGCTGGCGCATTCTTTACATTCTCTTCATATGCTTGCCGTGCTTTCGTGCCATTTTATATTCTGTTAGGTTTATCTGCATAATTTCGCTTTTTTTCTAGTATAATTGTCGTATGTTTTAGCTTTTAGTCATCATTCACAATCAGTGTTCTGCTTGGTTGGAATCAGTTTTTTTACACTTTAGTTTTATTGTTTGTTCCCCCATTCGCTCTTGTTCTCATCCTCGTTTCCACAGTCAAACAACGTTTGTAAGTGTCTTTGCTTGTTTTTTTCTACTGTTATCTGTGTTACGTCTTTTATCTAGTCAATTTCTTGTCGTTAATTTAGTACTTCATCGTAACTTGTTACTTTGTTAACAACCGTAGCGTATTAAAATCGACGAGTTAAACAAGTTTGACTTCTACAGTCTCAGATGACGGAGAAGAAAGACCAATCGCATACGCATCCGGCACTCTCTCAGCAAGTGAGCAGAACTATTCCATGATCGAGAAAGCAGCTCTGGCAATAGTGTTTAGCATTAAAAATTTCCATCAGTAACTGTTTGGAAGACATTTTTCTTTGCTTACAGTCCACAGGCCTCTCACCTTGCTGCTTGGCCCATGGTATTCCTGTGTTGACAGCCTCCTGCCTGCAATGTTGGGCTATTCAGTTGTCAGCTTATCAGTATGACATAGAATACCGGGCTTCCAAGGATCATGTCAGTGCTGATCCACTGTCTTGATTGCCACCAAAGGTTGTGGAAGAGCCAGATGATTGAAGTATTGAGGCTGATTAAGTTCAAATGGAATGAGCACTAATCATGGTGTCCCTAATCCACGAGGCCACGTGTGGAGATCCCATTGTCTCTCGGGCAATTTACAGCATTTTAAATGGTTGGCCAGTGGTAAATGGTATTCCAGAAGAGCTGAAGATTTATTTCAACAAACAAGATGAGTTCACCATTGAAGATGGCTGCATCCTTCATGGTACCAGAGTAGTGATTCTAGCGAAATATCAAGTTGCTGTTTTGTTGGAGTTGCATTTGAATCATCCTGGAATGGTCTGCATGAACTACCCAGATTGAACTACCCAGAGTGCATGTGTGGTGGCCCAGTCGTGATCACGATGTTGAACAAACAGTGCGAGATTGCCATGCATGTCAAGCGAATCGCAGTAACAGCAATCTGAAAGTCAGCAATCCTTAGATCTGGCCCACCCGACCTTGGCACAGACTTCATGTTTATTTTGCTGGTCCATTTAATGATCAGTTGTTCCAGCTCATAGTGGATGTGAAGTCTAAGTGGAATGAAATTTTCCCTATGTCTTCAACCACTGCATCAGCGAGCATTCAAGCTCTGTGTAATCAGTATTAAATTAATTGCGAAAAATAAACTCCAACAAAGTTTCTTTACTGTGAAATAAATACTTGCTGGTATTTACAATTTTCAACCACCTAAACCTGTCAAGACCAACAACTCAAAATTCGTGTCAACAACAAAAATTGGGTCTGAGCTGCTCTGTTTCTACCGAGAAAGTCTGGAAACTAAATTTGTCGCTCAGGAAGATGGCGGGCGGCAGTGATCGTGAGGTGACACAAGGTGACCAAAAATGATACAAATAGCCAATGGAGTTTATTTTTTACAGATTTAGATGCATTATTGAGTGATTACGAGCAACATCGGTCAATGAATGACATCACAATAACAGAACACTTAACTATTCATCTGGAAAAACACAGTATGAGCTTTGCAAAATGTATCTCTGTTTGTATCACAAACTGACAGGGAAGCAGTTCTGGAAATGACCAGGAATTTCCAACTGATGTTTTGGGACTGTCATCATAGGTGTGAATATCGAAGTCAAAGAAGATGTTTACAAGTGGGTATTTTGTTACTAGGTTCACCAAATAGAGTAGATATGAGGGAAGTTGGAAGGCAAAATTTGACATCTAAAAAGACATTGATCGAGCTCTATTCTCTGGGTTTTAGCTGGGAGGACATCTCTTGAATGTTACTTGTCTTGCGCTCGACTATTCACCATAGAGTATCACCTGTCTTGTTTGAGTGACAGTACTGATGAACAATTGGACCACGAGGTCAGTGCTTTTCTGAATGAACATGGCTGTTTAGTTGGAACTTCAATGGTTTGGGGCCATTTGAGATCTCAGGGGTTACATATACAGAGAGAGCGCATTCGTAAATGCCTTGCGCATATAGACCCTCATAATGTCATGATACGTTGGGCGATAACAGTTTCATGGTGAGCATACTCGGTAGCTGGCCCAAACAGGCTTTCGCACCTAGACAGCCATCCTAGTCTTGTTGCTTGGGGATTTGTGATTCATGTAACCTTCTTGCATTCTCTACAGACGATAGAGGTGGCACAGTAGCAGACTACCCCTTGTTTCTAAATTTAACTCAAGAGTACGGCTGGCCATCATGGGTGCGAACTGATCATGAAGGAGGTGTCTCAAGATGTGTGGCACACAGTTTTTACTCTACATCCCAAGCCATGGAAGAAAGAGGTTTACTCGAGATAGATAAGCCCCTGCACAAGTTTGCTCTTCATTACGTCTATTTGCCACATTTAAACAGGACACTATCAAGTTTTGCCTCAGCCTGGAATAACCACCCGCTAAGAACAGAGAGCAACTGGAGTCCTGAGAGAATCTAGGTTAACAGGATGATGGATCTGAGAAATCATCAATTGATAGCAGTTGCTGACATTGCTGAACAAGATGTATCTTTTGGTGATTTGACTTGGTATGGATATGACCCATCTGCACCTACTCCTATCGATGATGGATTGTCCACAGTTGAAATTGAGGATGTTGAAATTGAACTTCCAGGAAATGTCATACATGATCTTACAGCAGCTGTGAATCCACTGCACCTGTCAAAGTTCAAGTTCAAGTTCAAGTTTAATAATTGCACACTATTTACAGGAAATAACTTAGTATTAGATGGTATACAATAATACAAAAAAAGAGAATAATAAAAATAGTAGTAAACTAGAGGAAATAATATTTAGTTGTGTACAGTGGCCAAAGTAGCCGGTAAGCTTTCGAGTTGGTCACTGTCATGAAGATATAAACAGCTGTGGGATAGATCTTTTCATTGACTGTCTTTACTTCTTACAATCATAAATGTTTAGCTAAGAAGCGGGTCATGCTAAGAGAAATGAAACAGTCAAATCTTAAAGTCTAATTGTTTGAAAGTACTCGCCACGATTGACTTCTTAGAAAGAACCACATTGCAAAGCTTACAATTTCACATGATTCACTTGCAAGTAGTTATAATTATTACTTTTTTCTGATGGATATCAATAGTATGGTAGCAGGTCTGACGAGATACATTGCACTCCAGAAAGGTTACTCTGAATTGAAGAACTACCATGACAGTTACAATTGTATTTTATATCTAAAAGTATGGGTTAACATCAAGTATAAAAGAAGCAGTTTCAACACAAGTGCTGTTACTGTTAACTTGGCTAAACACAACAAAAGTTCAATAAAAAAAGTTGTGAGTTTTTTGTGTTATTATTTTCTTCAACTTGCCAGCAGTAAAATGTGTACATACATGTATTGGTGCAACAAGTCAACAAAACTGTTATTCAGCAGAATAGCTGAACATACTTGATCAGAAAAAAAAAGTAAGGTTTAAATGACTGAAAACTACACTTGACATGATGAGCAAGAGCTACTTCCAGCACTTACCATGAGTCAGGTAAAAGCACAACCAGATCATTATTAAGAGGATGAGCCCTCCCTTTAACAGAATTTGCAATAGTAATTGGTAAACTTTTAATAAGGATTTCTACAAATCAAAGGAAATCAGCAAAATACTTTTCATAAATTGGATGTGACACTGATTTGTCTGTCCTGATTTTCATAAACATTTTCTATGACTCAAAATTACTTACAGTAACAACTCTAGTTTCCCCAGCCTCACACATGAGCTGAATAAACTCTGATTCAAATGTTATTGCTGCTAGGTCACTGTCAGATGCATCTGATATCTACAGAAGAGAGGGAAAAAATGATAATTTTATATCAGTCATCCTTAAATCCAACTTTTACAAAGTCAAATATGGAGCTATTGTTGGAAATCCCAGCGCTGCAACACTATTCACTCACGTAGTTGGTTTTACTCTCTTTTATTCTCAATAGTCACACCTGTCCTCTCACGACGATCCTCTTTAATCACAAAATCATAAAAAAACCACCCTTGTCTATGGCTACTAGGTTACGAGTTGATGTCACTATTCCGTAATGAGTGAAATCCTAAACTAATTGATTGTTTACAAGTCATGCACTGATTACTTTTCCGACACTCTCCCCCCATTTGTCTCGGAGAGAGCAAATGTCAGCAAGGAATGAAAAAACTTAACACTACTTGTAATGAAATGAATCAATCATCTAAAATTCTATATTTTTGGAGGCTCCCTAATCATGATAAGCCATAATGGCAAATGTTCAGTTTATTGAATCAGCATCTGCAATTATCATATCCGTTCTGGTTCGGTTCACAGTTCAATCCTGTTGCTCATCGCGAGCAAGACCTTGCATACTCAATGTTGCTGCGACTGTGGTGTCACGGGAAGTCCTGAATGCTGGCGCTTCAACGTGCAACTTGGTCGGTTGCAGTCTGTCTCCATCTTCTTGTCAATCACAGGGCAGTTCCAATAGGTACAGCTGCTGCACTGCTCGCTCTAGATGTGAAGTCCCTGTGCGCAACTTTGCTTCCCGGACAATGCCATCACGCCCTTCGATTAGTTCCGTAACGATCCCGACCTTCCATTTCCCAGGATCGTTGTCCTCCAACCTGATTAGCACAACATCACCCACCTTTGGTGTGTCAAGTTTCCCAGAATTCTCTAGAGTGTGACGTTCTTGTAGGCCCTTGAGTATTCCCCCATCCATCATTTGCAGATGGCCTCCTTGCACTGCCTGAGGTACTTTGCCTGCTTGCGTAGCTCCCTGTCTTCCATGTGATGTGGTTCCAACTCGGGTAACGCATTTCGTTCACCAAACAACAGGGAGTTAGGGGTCAAGATCGGTAATTGTACATTGTCCTCCATGAAGCTCAAAGGTCGGTTATTGACTGCGACCTCGACATCAAGTATCACCTCCTCCAACTCTGTCCAGGTCAGAAATCCATTTCCAATGGTCTTCTGCAAACTCCTCTTCACTACTCCAACCATTCGCTCGAACTGTCCTCCCACCACGGCGTTCTGCTCAGGTTAAATTGCCACTTGATTTCTTGGCGGGCGAGGTACTCACTAAGGCGTTCATTAGACATCACTTGTTTCAGCCACTTGGCCACTGCCACAAAGGTACCCCCGTTGTCTGAATAAATTTTCTCTGGCCTGCCACGCCGGGCGATAAACCATTTCAGGCATCGCAGGAACTCTCCCGTCTCCATACTGGACAGCAACTCAATATAAACACCTCTGGTCAGGCTACAGGCATAGAGCACTACCTAAGCTTTTCCTTCTTCCTCTCCTTTCTGTACTTTATCGGTCCAGCAAAATCTACTCCAACAACTTGGAATGCATTTTTCCCTTCGGTGCAATCCCTTGGTAGCTGTCCTGGTGGCGGAGCCGCAAAAGCTGTAATTTGGAAGCGCTTGCAGCCGTTACAGGCTTAAACAACTCTCTTGGCAAGGCGTTGCAACCTTGGAACCCAATACTTTTCACGAATCTTCGCCATTGTGAGCCTCACTCCCCCACTTTCTCACAATGGACGCACCCACGCATCTGTCTCTCACTTGATTGTTGTTGGACCTAATAAGATCTACCATGTGGGCCGCGTGAATGGAGACGTACTTCTGCAACCATCTCGTTTTCAATGCTGCTTCGGCTACCAAGGTCAGCTGGATTGTCCTTTGTGCCCACATGGCGCCACTTTACTTCTGGGTGTTGCTGGATTTTCTGAACTCCGTTCCTCACGAACTGCTTGTAACTCCCTGCTCTCTTAATCTAATGTAATGCAACACTGCTATCCAACCAGCAGAACATCTCTCCAACTGGAAACCCTTCTAGTGCTTCCTTGACATTCACAATGAGATTGATCGCCATGTGTCCTGAGACCAACTCGAGCCTGGGGATGATGAGGCCTTGTTTCGCCAGTCGGGCTTTGGTTGCTATCAACCCAACACTATCACCGGATGGCCGAGATATGACGCCATACACTTGCCGAAACGCCTTGTCCGTTTGCATCGCCAAAGCAATGCAGCACAATGTTGCTGATCTCCTCATGGTGTTGAGGTATGGCTCTGGGTATGGAAACGCTTGCAGGCAGCTGTGTCTCCCATCTTAACCACTTGGTTCCCAGTTGCCCGGGAAGTTGACTATCCCAAGCAAGTTCTGATCACACGCGTCTCGATACAGTAGTTTTCCACTCAATGTTGTAGGCGCTACAAGTTCAACGGGTCGTACACTCTCGCTATCTTCACAAGTATCCCTCTCTTGGTCACTTGAGCACAGTCAGTTGGGAACTTGACCTCTATAGTGTCTTGTCTCTTGTTCCATGGGAGCCCGAGAATGGACCCCCCTCCTTCTTGAGGTGTACCTAACTGTTCTTTTGCATATGTAGTATCTCCATTGAGACTCTACTTCCAGAACATTTGAATGCCACTTGTGTAGCTTGAATGAAGCTTGACCAAAGACGTGGGTGGCACCTGCTTTGAGTTCACAGGCAGCTTGCACGGTTGGTCCATCGCTGATAAGGTCATCTATATACAAACTCTTCTCTATCTGGCTTACTAGATCTGGAAACTCACTTTGGCAGGCGTCCAGGTGTTGTTTTATGACTCCCCCAAGAAACGGGGATGGAGCCAAACCCAGCAGAGCTCTCATGAATCGCATGGCATCCCTATCTCCTTTGCGTATCTGGACTTGCAAGAAAGCTTGCTTAATATCACCTGTTAAAGCAACAGGGTGGAAACGTGGTCAGACCAGCACAGCCCAATGCTTGTTCTGCAACGGAGGTCCTGCATGAAGGCACTCATTGAGGGATGGAGTTTTATCTGAGACCCGCGGTGAGGCGTCATATACAATGCGAAGCTTGGTACTCTCTGCAGCTTCTCTCACTTCTCTCGCTTCTGCCTTGTATGGAATGTAGACCTCCTTTCCTACGGGTGTGCCTGACACTCGCTCCACTATCCCCTCCTCGATCTGGTCTTTAATAATAGCGTCATATTTCTCCAGTATTTTGTTCTTCTCCAGCTTCCGAATGGTACTTTTCAGTCGTTTCAAACTTCCCGCTTTGTTGCTTAACAGTGGAGGGTGGTTTCCTCTCCAAGGTAGCCCCGTCTCGTACCACCCCTCTGGACTTGCTCCTTGAATTCTTCATAAACATCTGTTTGGTCTCCACTTGGCATGTCACGTAATCCCAGAACATCTAACTTGCATAGCTGTTCATAGTCTGTGTTAGGAACATATTTGAGAGGTCAACTTCCTTTCCAGGCGACATGATTGTCCATCCGAACTTTGTCAGCTCTGCCACAGGCTCGCCAGGAGGTCCGATCTTCGGTATGGTTTCTGTCCTTATTTTCGCGTACGTGCTCGCCCCCAGGATAATGTGAACCGGTAGATCAGGCTTCTCATCGCTGTCGTCCATATGTACTCCATCTAGATAGGGATATTTCTCCATAATCTCGGCATACCCGGAGTTGTCAAGTGTCAGCAATGTCTCACGATCCACTTTCGTGACTTCCGTTTCTAAACAGAACTTTCCATCTAAACTGTCAATTGTCACGCAATAAACTCTAATGACTTTGTTGGCTGAACCGAGCATCATTTCTATTCGCTTGAATTCTTTATGAAGCGTTCTGTTCCCCAGGTGTTCAAGGATAGCAGATGAAGCGTATGAGCTGCCTGCTCCAGTGTCTAAGAGTGCGCGGCACTTGATTCCATTCACTTCCACGACAACGACAGGATACACGACTCTCTCTGTTTCTTTGTTTTGAGCTGTCATAAATTTTCCGCTTGTTGCTTGCCTGTTTGTTGCGTGACCACAAATTTACGTGTGATGTTTGCGTTGACAGTATTGGCTCCCACGGCTTCTACAGCTATCTGTTCTGTGTTTGTCACTTGTGCAATTAAAGCATAATTGCTTTTGGCTCAAGAGTCATCTGCAATCTCTGACTGCAACAACTTTGGTACAATTAGGGGATGATCCACGTTATTGCAATAGACGCACCCACGCATCTGTCTCTCGCATGCTTGTTGTTGGACCTGATAAGATCCACCGTGTGAATTCCAATTGTTGCGATCATTCTTTGTCTTCGAGGAACCGTCCCTCTCTTCTTCTGTTGAGTTTATGTCTCTACAACCCTTGATTGCTTGGATTAATTGGCCAAAATCCCAGTCTTGCCACCCTGTTTGGCCCCTGACTAAGTCTCCCTTTATTCCTTTCAATTTGTCCAGCACCGTCCTCACATTTCCGGAGACCTCACGCAACTTCCCGAGCGTCTCCAAGCTTTGTACATTGAACAAAAGCCTTTTATAAAACTCATCTATTTCTTTTGGACTGGTGCTCGTCCTGGTGGGCAGACCCATGACGTTGTTTATATACGCATGTAAAATTTCTGCCGTTTTTCCATACTCTGATTTGAGGATGGTTTTCGCCTTTTCATACCCCTCAGAATTGAACGGGAGCCCGTCTATATCCGATCGTACTTTAGTGACAAGGAGTTCCTTTAAATAAGCGAACTTTGTCACTGCTGGTAGATCTGTTGCGTCTATCTCCACAGAAAATTTATTCCAGAAGGAAAGTCAGTGATCAAAAGATCCATCAAACTTTGTTATTGACAGTTTTGGCAGCTTTGTGTGCATGACTGAATCCCCTGGTAAACCTTTCCCTTTTTTGCTACCTTTAAGTTCTTTTGATTTCTTCTTGTATTCAAGCCTCATTTCTAATTTTTCCTTTTCAAACGTGAGTTGCTGTTCTCTCTCCTCCTCGATTGTCACTTTCTCGCTTTCTTTTTTGGCCGTTCGCAATTTTTGCTTGGCCTCCCCCAAACACTTCCCAAGGTGTTTGATCTCCGCGTCTACACCCTCAATAACTTTATCTAATCCATCACTCCATGCACATACCTCTTCCATTTGCTCATCACTTGCAATCTTCTTCTCCTCAATCTGTAGTTTGATCTCGTCTGCTTCTTTTGCAAAGTATACCAACGCATCCCGGTGTCTCTCGATAGTTGTCACGTTGCCCTTAGTCACAGTGTCTTCTCCCTTTGTTTGCTTATACGCTAACAGTTTGAGCTCCGCGTCTAAATCCCTCTGAAGTGCCTCCACTTCCATGTCACAATCGCTGTCCCACCAGGGTGCCAGTTAGTGTTGGAAATCCCGGCGCTGCAACACTATTCACTCGCGTAGTTGGTTTTACTCTCTTTTATTTTCAATAGTCACACGCGTCCTCTCACGACGATCCTCTTAAATCACAAATTCATAAAAAAACACCCTTGTCTATGGCTACTAGGTTACAAGTTGACGTCACTATTCCATGATGAGTGAAATCCTAAACTAATTGATTGTTTACAAGTCACGCACTGATTACTTCTCCGACACTATCATTTACTGTAATGTTTACATACAATGCCATGGGATGAAAACAATAATTGAGCTTGAACGTTTTGTAATTAAACACAAATTGTTATTATCTACATTTCTTTGTCACAGTATTGGATAACAATTTCCATTAGTTTGCTCAACTGCTTGGACACAACTTGGCCTTGAGGTTTTTGAAAGAAATCACATGATCTCTTACCTGGTTGTCCCTTTTACTTTTGTACTCACAATGTTTGGCTAATTTCTGCAGGCATGTGATGAAATTGTTAATGGTTTCTCCGGCAGTTGGTTGAGCTATGAGAAATGCCTGTCTTGCCATCGGCATGTTTTTTCTTGGTTCAAAATGTTCAGATAGGCTGTCCATAGCTTTCTTGTAATCCTTCGCTTTGCCTTGTTTGTCAGCGGGAATTAAAAACGTCTCTGACTTGGGGCCCGGCAAGGTGAAAAAGAGGCACCCTCTTTTGTGTTGGGTTGCTGATTCCTGAGCAGTCACATACAATTTGAATTTGTCTTTCAGAGTTAGCCATTGTTGTGCAAGTGTAGCTGGCTCACCCACAGCATTGAATGCTTGTAAACCTGTCAGTCTGCTCAAGGATATGGCCATCTGTGCGAGTTTTCCACGGCTTAAACTCGTCTCCAAATGTGGTGGTTCAGGCCCAAGTAGAACAAAGAGCTTAGGCATAAAACAACAACAACATTTATTCCTGGTATCATTTCTCAATTCCTCCATCGAAGGAAGGTCAGTTTACAGGAGTTACAATCATTAATAGGCCTTTTAAATTTTGCTTGCTCCGTTGTTCTGCCTGGTCATGCCTTCCTACGGAGACTTATAGATCTTACTACGGGCATAAAAGCACCACATCACCGTATAAGACTTGCTGGCCAAGCAAAGGAACATCTTAAAGTTTGGTTGTCATTTTTGTCATCATTCAATGGCCAATCATTCTTCCTTGATCAAATTTGGCATAGCTGGGATAAGCTAAATTTATTTACCGTTGCAGCCAGTTTGCTTGGTTTCGGGGCAGTTTTTAAAAACCACTGGTGCTATGGGAAATGGCCTTCAGATTGGCAAAACAAGAACATTGCCTTTCTGGAATTTTATCCCATCGTTTTGAGTCTCTACTTATGGGGTCATCTGATACAAAATCAATATATCCTATTTTTTACTGATAATGAAGCTCTAGTTTACATCAAAAACAAACAATCATGTCGCGATAGACACCTTATGTTTTTTTGTGAGAAAGCTGGTTTCAGTCTGCTTGAAGTACAACATTCTTTTTAAAGCTAAGCATGTCCCTGGTGCCTGTAACAAATT
>OMLO01002144.1_pt1 | contig 15698 bp, 10 predicted proteins | sample 1674811 | NCBI WGS metagenome assembly OMLO01 (sample SAMN06265003, study PRJEB25207) | coral metagenome | isolation source: Coral host | place: Mexico:La Bocana,Puerto Morelos, Mexico | collected 2008-11-13 | reverse complement strand
TTGTTCTGTTCGTGTCTATTTCAGTTTTAACCACAATGAGCCACAGTTGTTGATCGCCAGTGAATAAAGTGTGCGTTCTAAATTATATTGCTTGCTGGAGATAATGTCACGTCCTGTTGGTAGCTTTACTAATGTTAAGCTTGATAATTAATCATCAGCATCCATCTCTGGCAGATCATCGTCTGATAATGCCGTAATATTTCGTTGCGCGGCGAATAAATTACTCAATTTCTTGTTTTCAGATTGATTTTTACATGAGTTCTTCGCTTTTATTTTTCGTTGTTTTTTCAAATGTTAACTGTTATAGTACAAGAATGATATTTGGTTGTATTTGGTTTCGTTTTTGTCCTCTAAAGTCAATGATTAACTCAATTTCGCAAAGTCAATTTTCTCAACTTCTGTGGGACATTTTGGTGTGCGGTAATTTCTTGTTTTCTCATCAGTTTTACACATCATGATGAGTTCCTTCTGCTAATATATTTCAATATTTTGGCCCTTCATTTATTGAACTTTAATTAAACGAGGTCTTGAAACCTGATCTTGTGTCTGTGGTTACTGCGCATATGGTTTATTTTTGTGGTTTTGCTCACTCTGAAATAATCCGAAAAACGCCAGGGAATTAGGGGTGGGTCGCGGGCAATTTCATTCAGGCGTCAGTGGGTTAAGTAAAGCTTGGTGACTTCACACTAACTAAAATAACTAAACAATTACTTAGTTAAAATAACAAACTAATTGATTAACTAAACACGTTCTTAAAAACCTTCTACAGTATTAGCTTTCTTAATGTGTTCTGAATAATAATTTCAGTGCTGCAAAAGAAAATACTCTCGTGGTCTGAACGTTTCCACACTAAAATTCAGCAGTTGCAAGAACTTCTTTGTGGTTAGAAATTGAAGCTGCAAGAACTTCTTTGTGGTATGCTGTCTGTTCCCCAAGAACTTCTTTGCATTTATTGGTTTGCTCTGAATTTGATACTGGCTTCACCATCAATGTAATATTTATAGCAAGATAGAAGCAAAACACAGAATGCAAACTGCATGCTTGGATGCACAGGAGTTCCATGTATGCTAACCTATGCATATGTTGGAAACAACTCTATGAATTGCATTTTGTTTTCTTTGGTTTTGGCGTTCTACTTTTTGTTTTTTGTGTGGTAAAAGTGAAAGAAACAACAAAGATCTTGACTTCTGCAAGCAATACCTTCAAACTATATGGAAACAGAAAAAGGTTTTGTGACAAAGTGACCTTTGCTTCCTGCATTTTTGTTGTTTTTCTTTAATGTTATGCAAATACTAGCTGTGACAATAGAACTTGCAATTACCGGTAAATGTGCAAAAGAAGAGAGGAATACACCAAGCAAATTTGCAATAATTTATTCTAGTAGAGGAGGTTATGCATCTTATGTGCCTAGTGGCATGCACAGACTGCATGAGTAGAGGACTAGTTAGTAACTGCTACCATTCATGTGCATTTCACTGCTACATTTGTTGGAGAAAAAAAAACACTGACACTATTTGCTAACGTTGATGTTCTTGTAGTAGTGGTGGTTTTCTTGTAAGCAAATGTCTTTATAATTATCAAAGAGTTATAATTATCAAAGAGGTATAATTATCAAAGAGTTTCTGGAGTCCAGTGCCTTAACCAATTATTAAACACTGTAACAACCAACTGGACTGGAACTGAAGCAGGAACAAGCCAGAATGATACTGGAATGATACCAAAAGAGACTGGAATGAGCTTGAATAAGTGGAATGTATGAGAATGCACTGAAATTAAAAAAATGTAATGGAAAATCATTATGGTGTAATTCTACTATAATTCTAGCTCCTTGCACTTTGGTCAAGTGTTAAAGAAAGCCCATAAGATGTGTGTTTTAGTTACTGAACTCGCTAATATGAGCTAAATAAAAACTACTATCACTACTATCACTCTACATGATATTAATATTAATGTTGGTTATGGATTTTTTTCTGATAGCGAGCAGATCCCGAGATGTTTCTTCCACTGGACAGTATTCAGGTTAAACCTGTCAATGAAAAGTTGAGGCAGATTGGTGGCACTGCAAAACTAGTTATTGATGTGATTAGATATGAGCCAGCAGTTATTAAGGTACTTCCATCACTAATTGAGGTGCCTACGGGGTAACAATTTTTTTTTTTAACCAGTAGATACTTCATATCAACAGAATATACTCATGTCTTCAGACATATCCTGTAGTTAACGTCTGAGTCACACATGGACATTGGGTGCCTAAAAACCTGGGGGCTTGAGAGCACTGGAAATTGCCCTGCTACAGGCCTGGTTCAGTAATGCAAACACTGGCAGAAATGCTGAGCATAGGATGTCCCCCTGACCCCAAAGTATGCCAATAAAACACCAAGCCAACGCCAAGCCAGCAGCCAGCTCCCTAGTTGTTAACTAAGTCAAATAAGTATATTTAACCTCATTCTAATTTTGAAAATTTCTGTGCAATGAAAGCAAATGTGACCTTAACAAGAAAATATACACTAACAGACCATTAAATGGAAGAAACCATTTATAATATTTCTGTTTCCATGAAAATGCTCAGTAGAACCATTTTAAGAGTTAGCCAAACCATTTAATGCTAATGTGAAACTGTTTAAACAGTGAACAAAACCGCTATTGTTTACAAAACTTTACCATGAATTAAACGGCAAGCCGTAGCCATTACATAAAATTTGCCATTCCTTAAAAATGGAAAATCTTTCAGTTAGGGAACTGAAAGCAACTGTTTTTCTGTGCAACGCATCGTGCAAATAGGTGCATGATAATAGGGGTGGTAGCAACACACCCCACAAGTGATGGATGAGCCAACAAGTGTGGCACGTGCCACACCTGGAAATAAGGGATGAGCCAACGAGTGGGCCACACCTGGATAGATATCAGGGTCCCACACGGCCTGCTACATGTGGAGCTAAGTGGCACCCTGTAGTCCAGCTGTTTATTGATAATGGGTGGGGAGGCGGGGGAAAAAGATGCAAACTAGCTACTTGCACGGGTGGGAGTCACGCCAACACAAGATGTTGCTCGGTATGAGAACATGCGAGTGGTAATTATAGATAATGACTTGATATCGCTTATCTTGTAGTCATTACACATTCTGTTTAAGCTTCCTGCATCCCGACACACAAACCGGGAACAAGTATATATAGGCACAGGACTGAATAGATTACGATTATTCTTGTTGAAAATGTTTTCAAGAAGCCCAAAATGGCTCCAACAGTTTTATTCTTGTTGGACGTAATTGTTGTTGTAGTTCCAAGGACAAAAAATGTTTATCTCATGCGCATCAAAGAGCAACGACTGCTTATGTACATGTCTTTCGTGACTTATCCGCAAGTGCTGACAGTTGTTAACCTAGACAAACATATATACATAATAATTATATATAGTATAGTGTGTCTAAAGGAATGATACACATGTGTGATAGCCGTGGAACGCTTTAAGTTGTTAACTCTATTTTACAAGTATTTATTTTTCCAATTTTTTTTTGCTTTTTCAGATAAATTATAATGATCTTTCATGTAAAAAAAGGTTTCTTTGCAGTAATTATCTGTTAGCGGCAAGAACTAAATTTTGCTCTCACACAAACATTTGTGTCCATTTGCAAATATGAAGAAAGGACCACAGAGAAAAATGTTGGGAAAAAAGGTTTCAAAAACATCAAATCAGAATTGGGCTACACCTGCTAGCAACAAAGGTTTTTGCTTCAAGCAGGAAAAGTTCCTTGCACTGGACAGGGAAGATGGTGATTTTGCCACTCAAAGCAATGTCAGTAACATCTCAACTCAATCTGTATCTCTTGGGTTTACTTCACTGTTATAGTGATCAAGATGTTTTATCTTTATTGTTCAGTAATTGGAGTAGTCCTGTGACCCAGTGTAGTGTACAATGGTCGTGTGTATTACCATGTGATATTATCAATATGATCTTTTTTGTTAGACCCACCATCTTGTGTGAGTGTTCTGTCTGTGAACTCTTCTGACCTGAAAACATAACATTCACATTGTTTACCAGTGGGCTTGTTCGTTATTTACATTGTAACTGGTCAAAATGAACAGGGAGCATTTGAAAATGTGGTGGTTATAGAACACATTATGTACCCATCCCTTCCGTTTGGCACAAAACTGAGTGACCCACCCTAAATGAAGTTTAAAAGTCATTACTTAATAATGTTGCAATTGATTTATAGAAAGCTTTGCAATTTGCCTGTGCAAATGCCCTTGTCTGTGATGGAATGGAGGAAGCACGTAGGTTGGCATTTGGTGGAGCAGAGAGAAAGAAGACTGTCTCATTAGATGGAACTCTGTTCCAAAAGTCTGGTGTCATTTCTGGTGGAGTGAGGTACCATCATTAGCACTATCAGATTCTTTTGATTTCTTCACTTTTATAAGTTAAAAACAATATTTTTTTAATAATTTAGTTGCAGTCACAGTGGCAAACTGTGTAGATAAAAAAGTAAATTTCTTTCTTCAAAGACATACATTAAAGTGTCTGCATAACAGGTTTGGACAGCAATTTAGCAATTTCACTGTTTGATTGTTTTTGCTGTTGGCATGAAGTGATCTAAAGGCCAAAGCCAGACGATGGGATGAAAAACAAGTTGATGGACTGAAACGTAAACGTGATGGTTTCTTGGTGGAATTAAAAGATCTTAGCAAACATCGTAGAAAAGAACCAGAACTACAAAACTTAAAGTCACAGATTGATGGACTTGAACATCGATTGAGATACTCTACAAAGGACAAAGAAACTACAGTAAGTTACTTTGGCCTAACAATGGTCTGCCATAGAAGACCCAAAAGTAAAAATCTTTTTCAACATGTTTAGAAACTATCATTTAAACTGTCAGTTTTGGTTTGGTAAAACTTAGAGCAGCCATAACTTCATCCATTTCCCAGATTTCCACTAATTTTGTTTTATCTTTGCAGAAATCAGGGCTCCACCTTAGGTTGTTTTCTTACCAGAGGGCTTATGGCTAGAAAAATAGTATTTCTCACCAGCCAGAGTGCTTTCTACTAGCCATAAACAGTGACAAAAAACACCCCATTTTGTATGTGACAAATTTTTAACCTCAAGGAGTTCCAACCCACTTTAAGCAAAGAGCCTAGAAACTAGTTTCATGAGAAATGTCTGGTTGCTAAGCTACATGTACAGACAATTCTGCAGGCAAAATGAGCAAAAATGCTTGAAAAAATTAATAAACAAATACCTGTCACAAAATACCATAAAAAGATTAAACTGTTATGTCAAAGTTGGCTAACATGATATGCATTCTATTCTTTGAAGTGCTGTTCGTTTCATTGTTGTTTGGTATGTTCGATTGGCTTTATTATCAGTTTTGTTGACTGTAGCAATGTCCACGTAATCCAGTGGTATTTGGCTAGTTGACTGCCAAGGTCGAGCCCTGAATTCTGGAAGTGTTTTATGTAATGAAATAAGCACATCAACTACTGTAGAGCTGTTTCAAATATAGCACTACGTAGACAGATGAATAACATAATTATGTATTCCATGGATGATATCAATTTTAAGGAGAAACAAACTTTGGGTGAGATTTCCAAGGAATTGAAGATCATCAAAAAAGAACTGGATGGCCTTGAGGTATAGTTCATGATAATTTCATTATCTCCTGATTAGGATACATAAGACTAGGATTTCTGGTTTTTCTTGACACTTGCAACAGGTAAACCAAACCTGGTACATGATTGTATAACAGTCTCACACAGTTATGAACTATAATCTTATTTTGGACCTCTAGTCAGTAAAGTGCCACATTTAACAGATAAGATTAACTTAGTTACAAAGTTAAGGGCTTGACTTACTTCCTTTAACCACTTCAGTTATTTCCCTTGAACTATAGAAGTCACTGTTATGGATAAAAGCACTTGTAAACAGAAGTCATGCCCTGGGGCCATTTCTTAAAAGCCCCGGAAAGTTTTCAGGCCTACAATTATCTCTATCTAAGAGCAGAGGCATATAGGCATTAAACTTCTTGTATGAAGAGAACCTCTCTTCATATCATACACTGTATTAAGAATACATGATTAAAAAAGCTCTGTAATCACAAGCTTTGAGATTTGCAATGGCTTCTCGGGTGCAAAAATTTTTGTGGAACCTTTGAGAACAAGGCCCCTGAGTTGGTAAATTTTTATTGGCTCAGTGTAAGAGTCATCTTTCATCAGCTATGTGTACTTCATGTCGGTGATGACAGTTGTGGAATTTTAATCCAGTAAATAAGGAGCAGAGTATTCACTGAATTTTTAGTAGGCCAGTGAGTTTATGGCTCCTGCATAAAAAGGCACAAAAAAAAACATAATTTTAAGCATGGTGAGCAATCAGCTGAATGAGACAGCAGGGTGTGTAACTGTCACAAATAATGGTAAAAAAAAACAATAAGCCAAGTAAGAATCAGGATGGCCAAGGCCACCTGGTTAAAAAAGAAAGAAAAGAGATTATAATGTACAGCACAGTGATATTTGACAATCATTTTATTTGTTATTGGTTACTTAAGCCAAAAAGGGAGAAGTTGCTGCTTTCCATGGCTGCAAGAAGTGAAGAGATTACCAACACAGAAAAAAAAATGAACAGGGTGGAAGATCAGGTAAGCCATTCTTATTTTTTTTTTGTCATCTTTTTTCTTTTTGGTTTGCCCATGGATATATAGCTGTACATGACACAGATAAAGGTGTACCTAACACACAAGGTTTGGGGAACTATTAGAGATGATCAATGATGAGATCAAAGGCTTAATCAACTTCACTCTTACTTCACTCTTGCAGTAAGATTCCAAGTGCTTGTTTTTAGTGATCAGTGAATGTTTGTGCATGCCTCGTAACTAGAATGCCTGTCAGATTATTGTAACATAAAATATAACTTTGGAATTCTGGCTGAATTTGGGTGAATGTATTCTGGTAACTTGTCCTAATTAATTGTAATGTACACAAATATAGTAAATTACAGTGATGTTGCTATAAAAGAATATAAACAATCAGAAAGTAACATTCATACATAATCAAGAAAAAGAAAAACAAACTTTACAGCTGTGCATGGTAAAGGCTGACTGAAGAATGTCTTACTGTGCCAATGAACTGATTTCAAACTCTGATCCCACTGACCACTACGCACCTCAAACCCACCTCCAACCCTCGCTTGGTGCTGGCAAAATAGTAATTTATGATTATTTGGGATTACCAGTAATTACATGTTTTTTAGGATTACCAGTAATTACATGTTTTTTGTTTCTTTACAGGTTTTTAGAGGATTCTGTGAACAAATCAATGTGGAAAACATTAGGTATGTTTGTATCTTTAAATCTTAAAAGTAAAACCCAATTTTTTTTCACCTTAGTAAATTTGCTCTGTGTGCACTGTTTGATACTGGACATTCATGTCATGTTATTGACACCTGTCAAAACAAGGTATCTGCTGACCAGTATCATGTGACCACATCACAGCCTTAAGTTTAGAGCTCATCAAGGTCACTTATTTATTTGTTAAGCTGACCACTCACCAAATGTTGTTTTTCGCTTGGATTGCAGACTAATGTCATGTTGACTTGTTGTAAACAGGACTGGGTTGTTCAGAAGCTGGTTAATGCTAACCCAGGATTATAAAAGTTACTGAAACATGAATTTTTTTCTTGTATACAACTGTTTTTCACTGCTTTTGTTTTGTGTAGTTTTAGGACCTTGACATTATTCAAACTCAAAACAGAAGACCACACAACATAAACAAAGAACTTAACCATAAAGCTACAAAACTCAAATCAAAAAATGCTTGCTTATCCTGGGCTAGCTTAGTTCTCCATTCATCTCTTTTAAAGCTGCACAAGAACCTTACTTTTTATGGGAAATAATTCACCATTGGCCTAAACCCAGACAACCTGTGTGGTTTTAAAGAGTTCTAGCTTGAACTTTGTTATCTTTGACAATAAAAATAAATGGTAAAAGTTCATGACATTTTGACCGTTCTTCGGTCATTATCAAGCTAAATGTAAGAAGTAGAATTTGCATATATATATATAGCTACAAAGAGGTAAGAATGTGTGAAAGTATTAATGAAGTAAAAATTTGTAAAAAAGTATGTAAAAAGAATTTACAAAGTAGTTGCTTAAAACAATAAAAAGCATGCAAAACTAATTAATAAAAATTATTTAAAAACTTTCACATGAATAGAGTCAGATTGTATATTGAGACTTGGTCTCAGTTCATGAATAAAAAACATTTCAAAAATAAGACTGTCAAACTTGGTTGTACATTTCTTTAAAATCGAAAAGTTATTAGTAAGATCTTTAGGGTCCAAAGAATGTTCATCTCGAAAATGTTTTCCAATTGATGACGATGGGTTTTTTTTGTGCTCATCGACGTGTTGGTGCAAGTGCCATCGCGTAAAACCAAAATAACCTGCATCGCACAGGTCACATTTGAAATGATACACAAGTGACTGTTGGTTAATGACTGGCGGCTTGACTTCACATGATTTCAAGTCTCGCTCAATCTTGTGGCTGATGAAAACAGGTTGGATGGTGGTGTTTGTTTTCATGCTAAGATCTTTCAGTTGCGTGCGAAGAAAATTAGCTGAAGCTTGGTCTTTGAATGGTAGGACAATCCGAACGGGCTATGGACTGTTGTTGTCAGTCGGTGAAGGAACAGGTTGCTCAGAAGCTTTGATGGCAATGAAGCATGTTATGGTTGAATTAATTAGGTCATCTGGGTATTCATGGCGGGAGAACAACACCTTGAGACGATCGCATTCATCGGAGAAGTAGGTCCAGTTAGAAGAAAGTCGAAATGCACGATCCAGCATAGTTTTTAGTAGGCCGCGTTTATAACGATCATCAACATGACTCTTGTAGTGTAACAAGAGACCAGAGTTTGTGGGCTTCACATAAACCTTTGTCTCAACGTGGTTGGATTTGTTGAGCAATTGCGTTCCAAGGAAAGGAAGCATGCGGTCATTTTCTATCTCCATTGTGAACTTAATAGAGGAGTGGCAATCGTTCAGTCTCTAGAAAGTTGTTGGCTGATGCTTGGTTAGGCATGACGGTCAGTGTGTCGTCGACATACCTTCTGTAGTAGCTGGGCATCTTTCCTTCACGAACTAGGGTTTCCTCAATGCTACACATAAAGACATTGGCGAGCAGGGGTCCAAGCGGGAGCCCGTGGCGACACCGTCGGTCTGTTCATAAAGTTGAACGTTAAACAGGAAAGGTTGATCTTTTGTTGCCTTTTCTAGGAGATGGATTAGGTCTTGTTTACTGAGCAAATGCTTTGTCAGCAAGGATGTGTATTGTTTCTTTAAGGGGTACGTTGGTGAACAACAGGATGTATAAACTTTTACCCTGCAAACTTGTTTGGTGCAGCACTGGTATCACTGTTCTAAAGATTGTCCCCTTGTGGAGAGAGTCTAACAGTTACACATCACATACAGCTGTAATTGTTCATTCATTCAATGGTAAGTCAGCAAGGATGTGTATTGTTTCTTCAAGGGGTACGTTGGTGAACAACAGTTACACTACAAGAGTCATGTTGATGATCGTTATAAACGCGGCCTTCTAAAAACTCTGCTGGATCGTGCATTTCGACTTTCTTCTAACTGGACCTAATTCTCCGAAGAATGCGATCGTCTCAAGGTGTTGTTCTCCCGTCATGAATACCCAGATGACCTAATTAATTCAACCATAACATGCTTCATTGCCATCAAAGCTTCTGAGCAACCTGTTCCAGTCCCTTGTGTATCATTTCAAATGTGACCTGTGCGATGCAGGTTATTTTGGTTTTACGAGACGGCACTTGCACCAACACGTCGATGAGCACAAAAAAACCCATTGTCATCAATTGGAAAACATTTTTGCGAGGAACATTCTTTGGCCCCTAAAGATCTTACTAATAACTTTTCGATTTTAAAGAAATGTACAACCAAGTTTGACTGTCTTATTTTTGAAATGTTCTTTATTCATGAACTGAGACCAAGTCTCAATGTACAATCTGACTCTACTTGTGCAAAAGTTTTTAAATAATTTTTATTAATTAGTTTTGCATGCTTTTTATTGTTTTAAGCAACTACTTTGTAAATTCTTTTTACATACTTTTTTACAAATTTTTATTTCATTTATATTTTCACACATTCTTACCTCTTTGTAGCTATATATATCTATGCAAATTCTACTTCTTACATTTAGCTTGATAATGACCGAAGAGCGGTCGAAACGTCTCGAGCTTTTACCGTTTATTGTTATTGTCAAATGTTTAATTGTCACTGACAAGAACTTTGTTATCATTCCCTATACCACTATTGCAAGACTCTTTAGTCTTCTAAAACAGTAACTCCAATTTTCCCTCCCTCTGGAGGCTTGCTTGTTGCTATTATTTGAATACATTTGGGTTCACCTCTCATATGATGCTATTGCTTAACTCTCATAGCAACTTCCCCCAAGCTTTGTTTTTCACTAAATTAGTGGTGCTACTTTGAAATCTTCACACCTATTGCTGTCCGATCCAGCAGTCAGCTCGTAGTTGGCTTAAGCTAGTTGCAACTGTCTAAACTCTAGCTTGATGCTGACCAGAGACTTCAGCTGGTAGTATTGTTAAGAATTAGGCCTCTAGGATGTATAAACTTTTACCCTGCAAACTTGTTTGGTGCAGCACTGGTATCACTGTTCTAAAGATTGTCCCCTTGTGGAGAGAGTCTAACAGTTACACATCACATACAGCTGTAATTGTTCATTTATTCAATGGTAAGTAACAGTCAGTTGCAAAAAATCCTGTCTATTTATTGGTTTATTTCAAAGGCAATATGAAGAAAAGCAACTCAAAGCTCAACAAGAACGAGCTCAACGGCGTCTGGAGTTTTCAAACCAGGAGTCTCGGTTGATGAATCAGGTCAGGAAATAAGATAAAGCATAGGATCATGCTACAGTTCTGACAGACATGTAATCTATGTATGTTTCATGTACCTTGAAAAATACAGGATTTCATCTCCAAATAATTTTGTCTTGGCTAATACGTGCTCAGCATTTGAAAACATGCTTGAAGGCTTGTTATTTTATCATGGAATGATATAGATCGCATGCATGGTCAATTATGCTCTAGGATGTCTTAGATGTTATCTAACCTGTGAATTGAAGAGAAACAGATGTTTTAATATAAATAAGTAACTTGAGTACCTTGAAGTTAACCCTGTGCATGCTATCCAAGAGGGGAGGAGTGATGGGAGCGAGTGAAATCTTTGGTTGTGCTTCCCAGTTGTGCTTCATCCGAGACTATCCAAGACTATCCACCCATAGCTTACTTGCTATGACTTTCCCATTACTCTTTCATATTAATGAGTCAAAAGGGGGTGGTTGAACAAGTTGTTCCAGGGGCACTTTTTCAATTTGAGTGCCACATTCAAGCATAGTTTGCAGAGCACAAAATGTTTTGCAGAGAAATAGCATTAGTACTCGTCCTTCAAATGCATGTGGTGAATGTCACAATATGTTTCTTGCACCTTTTTTGAGCAACTGTAATGTTATATTTTTAAGCAAAAAAAAAATAAAATAGTTAGACCTAAACTACCCGTTTAACTTTGCAGTGATGATGTCCTGTGTAAAATGATAAGCAATATTTTAGATAAGCAAAGAAACTCTTGAAGGTATAAATGTATTTCTTGAGTTGTTTGAGACCTTCACTTAGTAAGAAAGGTTCCATAGCCTGTTTATGTTCTACTGACCAAGAGTCTGGCATAGGCAGGTTTCATTGAATCTTTCACATTCTTTTAAGTTATGAGGTCCAAAAACAGGGTGTAACAAATTAATTCCGCTCAGGTGAAGCTGTTCACATGTAGTTTTCATTATTGCAATGGCAACAGTATATATATTATATATGCTTAGAATTCTCTGTAATCAGCAACTGTTGTACACCTTGTTGGACCAAAATACTTTCAAGGTAATGCGTACCAACATCTTGCATCTTAAGTTTGTTTTGATTTTAAAGGGAACCTCCACTATTTTAACAAGTATCGCCTAAAATGTTTAAAATGTACTTATAAGAAGATCTGAAATAAAAGAATATCTCACCAAGCGAAATAATTTTTTTATCGGCTTCCAAAGACCGGCCCTATAGCCCGTTTAGACGTATCGGTTTTACATAAGTCGGAATTCAGTGAATAGGCCGGGCATTTAGTCTACTGATTTGAGACGGTGACCGGTCTGATATCACAGATTCTGAGCGTTGTGATGCTATATACCCGATCTCGGTAAATTCGTCTTATATAAAACCAAAATAATTTTTAGGATCGCCAGTAGACTAAATGCCTGGCAGTCAGGAATATTCACTGAATTCTGACTGAAATCCTCAATCAAACCTATGAAAAGTATTTGATGTTTCTTTAGAAATGTCAAGCAATCCTAAAAATTATTTTGGTTTCATATTCGACGAATTTACCAAGCTTGACTGCCGGGCATTTAGTCTATTTGAGGCCGGGACCGGCAGTCTGATATCACAGATACTGAGTGATGTGATGCTCTACACGAGCTCGGTAAACTTGTCTTATATAAAAAAAAAAATAATTATATATAATAAAAAAATAATTTTTAGGATTGCCTGACATTTCTAAAGAAACATTGAATACTACAATAGATTTAAATGAGGATTTCAGTCGGAATTCATTAAGTGATTATTTACTATTCGGTTTACGCCGAATTGTTCTAAGTGTCAAGAAATAGCCATTTTATAGTAAGCCCAGGTTTGGACATTTCGTCAACTAAAAAAACAAAATAATTTTTAGGATCGCTTGACATTACTAAAGAAACATTTAATACTCTTAAGAAGCCTGGAAGAAGCGTTTAGTCAAAATTTGGTGAGATTTTCTGCCTGCTGGGCATTTAGGCACAGCGAAAAATCCCCGTCTGTGTTCGGAGCATTTGGATGCTGTTGCTTCAAATACACAGTGAGACTTCAGAATGAGCTGCTAAGATTGTGTCCTTGGAAGTGAAAACTTAAACCTGAGGCTATTCCCACGATCTTTCCACACAAACCAGCGCAATCTGTCCACACTTCTTGTAGTAGACGCACCGAGAAGAGACAACGACAAGAGGTTTGTAAGCACAGCTATGCAATATCAGCCTACTTCTCTCTGGTATATTTGTTTTGAAATGTCTTTGCATTTTCACTGCAGTTAAGCTTATAAACGTTGCCGTTCAATATCTAGACTATAGATGCCATTTTGCAGAGCAGTCCAGGTCCATCAAATCTGCACGACGAGCAGTTGCATCACAATCCTGTAGTTTTGGAACAAACTTATCTACCAGGGATCTTACATGTGGGTCCAAGAACGCAGGATATGGCTACACAAATGCAATGGCCGGAAACTCCAAGTGTACAGGAAACCGAAGGTTACAACATGTACAGATCGGGCTGGTTTGTGGGGAAAAATCGTGGGAATAGCCTCAGGTTTAAGTTTTTGCTTCCTAGGGCATGATCCAAGCAGCTCATTCTGAAGTCTCACCATGTATTCGAAGCAATGAGCATCGAAATGTTCCGAACACAGACGGGGACTTTTTGGTAAAGACGTTCTTCTGACAGCTTGAATCCAAGCACGGCGTAATCTGTTATCTTTCGAGAAAACATGGAAACTTATACTCGTATCTTTTCTGTTTTTCGCTTGGTTGCTGCAACCAAAGGCTACACATCGCTTTATTTTGACTGTACGAAGCAACCACGATATGTCATCAGCCCGTAGTGCATTGCGCACCATTCAAGATGGCAGCCGTGGGAATTTTTAACGGGCTATAGGGCCAACCTTTGGAAATCGGTAAGAAAATTATCTCGTTAGGTGAGACAATTTTTTTATTTCAGATCTTCTAATAAGTACATTTTCAACATTTTAGTTGATACTTGCTAGAATAGTGGAGGTTCTCTTTAAAATACAAATTTTCTGTTAGGCAAATGTTATCAAAATATACCCATTTTTCAATGATAAATACTTTAACCTCACACCAATCTGGACCTCAGAGGTAAATGCTGTGTAGATGCTGTGGTCTTTGCAGTCTTAGAAATAGAAAAATATCTCGGCAATTGTTGCTCATTCTAGCTGCTGCCTAACTGACGGGGGCTGCTAAACTTATCTTCACTTTGTCTTTCTACAGTTGGAATATGAAAGAGGTAGAGACACCAAAGGTATGTAAAATAATATAAATTTTGCTTATATTTTGAATGAAAACTAAAGATAAAAATAATTCTGTATGTAAACTACTTAGATTGTTCGATCAGAAAAGATGGCTGTGGGAAGCACGGATATTGAGCTTTTTACTATGAAACAAGAAGAAGTATTGGAAAGTGTCATACTGGAAACTACAAAAAAATTTGCCAATTGATGTAAAGCACAGAGAGTTTGATTAAGAGCATTTAATTGAAAGGCTTATAAATTTAGTACCAAAGCCACTGGACAATGGGGAAAAGCAATCACAAATTTATGGGCAGATCTTCAAATCAGCACGCTTTTGATGAAAAAGTTCAATCAGATTTTTGCATAATCACAGCAATGTTTGTTGGCTTGTCCTATTTTGCCTTTGCCAATTTGATTGATTCTGAGCTCACTTTCATTTGAACTCATGGCAGCCGCAGAGCTGTCTTCCCAGCTATTACCTTTTGTCTCTTGTGGCACTTTTCAAGAAAATATTGATACATTTACAGGGGTTTATGTGAGGAATATTTCACTCACTTTCCTGGCACGTGTTGTTCAACTCAAAAGATGAAGTCTCTGTGTTGTTCAGTTCAAAGTGAAATATTCACAACATGTAGTTGGCTTGTACTTAACCAAAGAAAAATAATTTAACTTTTTCTTTCTTCCGTGTTGGATACAAATTGATTCAAAAAATTCATTTGTTATTACTTTTACAGTACCTTTAGTACCTACAGTACTTATAGAAACACCCAAGACACACAAAAACTGTTATAGATCATCCTGCCTCATACATCCCAAAGTGGGATGACCATATATGTAAAGGCACTATTAAATGTACGATTAAGTTACTACTAGTACATTATGGAGTTTCTTGCTCAGTAAACTTTATTTATTTTTTACCTCATGTCCAATACAGGGTCATGAAATGATGTGCTCTCTGCTCAAATAAGCCATCTATAGCACTTTGACAACCTCCATTTGTTGTTAAGCCTTGTGCCAGCTAGTTATTACATTTAGGTGACCAGTGACTTGTGAGTGATGTTGACAGAGAACGCTGATGTAGTTTAAATATGATTTAAATTATCATTGTCACGAGTTTTTCTTTGCAGTTTTTTTTTTCTCCATGAAATTGTATCTTCCCCTCTTCCAATTCCTTGATTAAGTAGTTGTTATGACAAAAACATTTAATTTGCAATGTTTTTAGGTCAGTTGAAAAAACTTGAGGAAAGTATGGCAGCTGATGAAGAGGAAATTGAAAAACTCAGAGGAGAGGAGAAAGAGAAACTTAAGGTTTGCATTTCCAAACCCTTACTTGGTCCCATTTTGTTTCAGTTGTAAGGGACACAGGATCATGATTTACATTATTTTGCTTGGCGTGTCAGTCAATAATCAGGCTATCTTCATTTATATAAAACCAAGTTATTCTCGCATTGTTATTGGTTCTCGCCTATGATCTATTAGAGGACAGATACACGATTGACGTCATCACCACAAAGTTTTTGGTTCTGCATT
>OMLO01002143.1_pt1 | contig 15708 bp, 21 predicted proteins | sample 1674811 | NCBI WGS metagenome assembly OMLO01 (sample SAMN06265003, study PRJEB25207) | coral metagenome | isolation source: Coral host | place: Mexico:La Bocana,Puerto Morelos, Mexico | collected 2008-11-13 | reverse complement strand
AAAAGACTCGGGACAACCACGACTTCAATCCTCAATCGTCATGCCTCATGCCGCAAGCGTCATGCACCGCCAACCGGGCGTTCAGCCTCTGGAGGATTAACGTCAGGACCAACGTCATGTCCAGGAACAGCTGGATGCCCTGGGTTCGGCATACGCTGATCCATGGGTGGATCAATCCGGCCATGGGTGAAATTCTCCAGGATCACCTCCGGAAAAAAAAACGGTCTGCCATGTCGAAACATGCAATCCGGCTCTCTCAGTGGACAACAGAAGTCGGATGCTCACTCCATGTGCTTCATGCGCACAGGTTGGCTTCTATGCAAATGCAGGACAAAAATGCAACCTCAGCCTCCCCACTATTTCTGGAAAACGTTTTTTTAAACCAATGATAGAAATTTACAACGCAACCCAGGAGCTGCAGCAAACAACATGTCTGCTGGCATCTGGACTTCCATTGGACCCGCCATTTAAGAGCAGTTAAGGCTATTATTGAAGTTTACATGCTGTCCAGAAACTAATGTTCAAAAGACACTTTACGGTTTCCTTAAAGAAATTCTGTGGCACTGGAGCTTTATGTACAGAGATAGCAAAGTGAAGCCGTTCTGTTTCGGCATACCTTGGACTTATGGGCTTCTTTTTGAACCTCGCTCCTTTCAGCATCATGTGAGTTTACCCTTGTTTTGTAGATGAGAGACAAATTTTCTTGTAGCTATGGCAAATTTATATTTTCTGCTCGCCAAACAAAAAAAGGAAGAGCCCTTGCAACCATACAATATCTAAAAACGCAATCTGTGCACTCCAGTCTATGCTAACCAAGTTAGATGTCAAATGCGGACAATTCACATCTTTCTTGATGCAAAAGGGACAAAAAAAAACATGCGAAAGCATGCGAAACCATGCCATACCATCTTGGTGCAAGTCAGCAGAACCCAACGCTTCTGCTTTCTTTGTGTTGCTTAGCTGCTAGGCTGCTAGGTGCCTTTGGTAAAGCCTCTCTGAGGATGGCAAAGCCATGGCACTAGGTAAGCTTCTCTGAGGATAAGCTGGTCAGGTTCACTTGGAGTCGCTGAAATCGTGTCCTTTGCCAGCAACAGCGCTGAAGTCTTCTGGAAAAGGCTTTTCTTTTTGCTTTCAAGTTTTTTCCAAAAACCTGAAATGAACAATGCTAAAACCAGCCTAGATTGATGCAAAACTATTCTGTTTTCAAAACAAGTTTAGTATGAAACTATTTCGCATCATTTTGCCATAAAACTAGCTCATTTCCTTTTACAATTTGCATCTTCCTAGTGGTTTCAACAACATAAATGATTTTGCATTAATTTAATTTTAAATGAGCACCTTTCACAATATATAATGATACTTCCAAATTTTGGAAAAAAAGAATTCAAATTGTCAGAATTCTAAAATTTGGTGTGGGAAAACTTGGTGTTTTGGATTTCTGCAACCTATTTTTTTGATGATTTGATTTTGCATCAATGCAGGATGAATCCGACACAGTTTCTTGATGGTTTTGCATTAACACAAATTTAGCGAAATAAATGATCAAATTGGACCAAAAAAACCAAAACACCAAGATTCCAGACCAGAATTTCCAATTGTTTCTGTTGCCAAACATTTTCACTCTTTGGTTTTTTATTTTGTTTTGAATGTTTCCCTTTTTCATTTGCAAAGGCTCTTTTTTTAATCACAATTGATGCGAAATCATTTGTGCCATATTTTCAAATATGAAAATGCAAAAACATAACAGAAAGATGCGTTTTCAAAACCATTTGATGCAAAAACAATTATTACTGAAAACAGGTTTGAAAACGGAATGGTTTTGCATCAGTTTAGTCTGTTTTCAACATTTTTCCTTTCCAAGGTTCCAAACAACTTCCATAGAAGAAAAAAAGCCGCTTCCAAAAGACTTCGGCGCTGTTGCTGGCAAGGACTGCAATTTCAGCAGACTACAGGTGAACCTGACCAGCTTGACCTCAGAGAATCTTACCTTGTGGCATGGGTTTGCCACTTCACATCTTCTGCTTCCCAAAGACACGTAAAGCGAAACAGAAGAAGGCAGAAGCGTTTGTTTCTGTTGACTTGCACCAAGATGGGTCGCTTTCAAACATGCAAGTTTTTTCGCATGAATTTATTCTAAAAGTAGATAATTGGAAAGTTTCCGCATTTTTTTCTATCTCACAAGCCAAAACACAAAGTGCGGAAGAATCACTTTAGCTTCTCTTTCACAGAAATATGTTGATTATATGTATTTCTGAAGAGTTTGCTGAAGAGTTATATGTATTTTGTAGTGTCAGTTTCACCTTATTAGTGAAATATATACTTTTCGCCAGACATTTGTATTTCCATTTGTTTATTGTATGCGGACAGGCCTGGGCGGCAGTCGCTTTCGGCAACAGACGCAGAGGCGGGGAACCCACGCGTTGATGCTCTTGCACAGTCACAGTGGCAAGTGTGCGCAAGTGGCTGGTCGGTATTGGCACATCCAAATGACCGTATACAGCCAACCCACCTCAAATGTCATTTTGTTTGCATTGCCAAGTTTCCAGCGGAGGTATCAGAATGTTAGCGACTATTTTGGACCAGGCACAGTGAACTGCGCACAGGAGCTGTGGGCGCGTCATGCGGCACGTGACGTACGCGTTTGCCTCTTGCCCATACATGGCAGCCAACAGGTCTGCGAGTTGGAAGCCAGACAGCCTCAGACTTGAAGAGATTGCAAGGCACTGCATGAAGGTGGCATTAAGGTGCTGCATGACAAAGAGTTAAGCAGCTGCGTCAGCTTCCGAGCGGAGTTGGCAGCCCACTCCTGCTGGTCCCACTTGCGTTTCTCACCACGTGGACGACGACGGCAACCGAGAACAGAGTGCAGCCAGCCTGGAACTAAAAAGATCAGGTTTACATACGTTCGGTTTTTTTTGGGCAAGGCGCCTTGGTCGTGTGGGTTGCCACCCTCGAACGGAGCTGCATCTGCCTCACCATCCTCTCCGTCAGACGCAGGATCCTCAGGCTCTGCCTCTGGCAATTCCGCGTCTGGCAATACCGCGTCTGGTGGGTGAGCAACATGCTTGGCAGCAGCTGCTGGTCGACGCATGCGCGCAGCCATGGCGTGTCACAGAGAGTGAAAATAAAGCAAAGTGTTCACAGAGATTTGAACCCTAACACTAAATCATTGGTGCACAATAGGCCAGAAACATCTACGATTTAGACATGCAGATCTAGTCGAACCTCCTCTGCCTGCTGTGGGCTATTTTTTTTGGCCGCCTCTCTCACTCTCTCACCTGTGTCCATGACAACGGGCGTCATACATCAACGGCAGGCGGCTCATGTTTTGGTATGATTGCGCAGGACGACAAAGCCGCCAAAGCCACCAAGCCAACAGAGGGTATATGCATCATATTGCCTTTCCCAAGGTTTGCGGCAAATTTGTGGGGGGCCAGGAAGATGTTTTTTTGGGTATTTTTCTTCATACACCTACCTGCCACATGCCCATAGTTCAAATGAGACGGCATGCAATAAGCCGGCACGCCACACAGCAATGTTTGGATACGTTGGACCGGCAAACCGAAGGCCATGACTAATTCCTCAAAGGCATGTTCAAAACACAACAGACACATGAAAATAAACTGCTCAAAATGGTCATCATAATTTGCATGCCACTGAGATGCCACGGAAACCAAAAACCGTTTCCGAAAAGGACTCCAGAGCTTGCCTCCGTTGGTCCGTGGACACGGCAGGCGGCCAGACGAACCAGACCAACATGTAAAGGAGCCTGGGTTGTCAGCCAAATTGAAGATCGCCCAACGACAATGGCAGGCGTCATACCCAAAGGTGCTTTTCCAAAGCCTTGTGGAATCAATACACACAGAGATCGCAGGGAAGGCACTCGAGGTGCAACAACAAAGGCAAGAAAACAAAACCCCATGTGTAGGCCTAGAAACTGCAAATAGCCTTGCAACCGCACTTGCTCCCCTGGAGTTAAAAGAAGGGTCCAATCCAGCAACGCGTGCTCCCAAGCTATCCCACGCTGGGGAGCTAGGAGTTGAACTGCTGTTTGCAGCTCATCGTCCGACGCCTGGAAGAAATCGTCAGGCGACAGGCAAGAGACCATGGATTGCACATGCGTGCTCAACCAATGAAAAACATCAGTTGGATTGCGCTGCACGACGGTCTGGTCCTTATGATACATGACACAATACGACCGGCGTCGTGCGAGTGCGTAGCATCCAGTGTGCACTGGATCTACTTCCAGCAGAAAGATATTATACCTCTCCGCAAAAAAGAGAAACAACACATGCACCGGAAATTCTGGCACATTCTCATGGACCAAAATTTTTGGCTCTGCACTTTGACACCAAAGCTGCCAAGCGCGAAAAATGGGCCAATTCGGCCCAAAAAGCCCTAAGCGGGCTCCAATCGGAGACCAATCTTGGCAAGGAGTGCCAGTCACATCTACATCAGGCGTCAAACCCAGAGCGGCATTCTGTGGACCGAAGGTCGCCCGCCGTTCGGCAAACATGGTGGCAGGAATGGCATCAGCAATCCGCATACGTTCCAAACGGTGCACACGCATAGCGACAGGCAACAGACCAAGGGCAGCAGACGGGTCTGCGAATTGCTGCAATTCTTCGAAGCGTACAAATAGGTCGGGAATCAAAAGGCATCCTGTTCCAGACAACCGATGTGCCAAGAGCTGCTGGCACATGGCATCTCTTTCCTGTAGAACGCCCAAATTTTGGAAAACACGGGCTGTATGGCTGCCAAAGAGTACTAATTTATAAACGCAAGGTTCACAGACTTCGGCTGGCGCAATGCAACAAGGCAAGCCCACTTCAGCAGCGGCAGCTTGTATGAATTCCAACCTTGGCAAGTAAAGAAATCACGCAGCAAAAGGTCAGGTGAACTCCAACAGTTTAACATGACTGCAAAGCAGTGACGCAATCTCAGCTGCGCCAGACCCACTGCAATGAGACGTCATGCTGGAAGCTCTTGTGAGAGCTGTGGAACACAAATCCAACTGGCCATGTAAAGCTTGCAGCCCAATTCGAGCCCAGAGAAAAGTCATATGCAAAGGCGCAATAGGTAGGCTGACGGCAGGCTGGTCCATGGCTCAAAAATGGCACAGTGCAACGTTGTGTGCATGTGTGGGTGTAAAGAAGCGGAAAAGTCCAAAGCTGCATGGTCAAGTATTGCAAGAGGGTTTAAAAAAAGCCGTTGCACCATGATGCAAATCTATATTCTATTTTCCATGATGTTGAAAAATTGCGTACCAAACAGACATGGAAATAATGCCACTGGTTCCTGTGAACCTCGAGACGTACGAGCACACAAACATTGTGCAGAATCCACAGAACCATCTATAGCCCTTGTGCCTGCACAAAGAAGAAGAACACTACTTGTTCAGGAAACAAACGCAGCATGGACAACTTGTTTTCAAGTCACTTTACTGCTGTGCACGGTTGCAAACTCAAAAGAGATGCAGACAAAATGTAGACGTTTGAGAAGCAAAATTCAGACGTCAGGCTTTCCAACTGTGGAGTTGGTTTTCTCCACATGTGTGGATGGATACAAAAGAACCGCAGACGTCAATCCAAACTAATGCTGGCCTTCAGGGAACGGCTGGCCGGATTCTTAGGTGTGGCGTTGCTCAACAACGCTCTGCCTTTCGGGCCAAGGTTGGCAGGCACGTTGAAAGGAAAAACCTTTGGCCGAACCGACGCAACAGTGCCAGGCAGTGGAGGAATACCATGGTGGACGGCAGGCGCAGGGTATGGCGCATGGAAAGGCAAACCAGAATATCCAGGCGGTGATGCAAGCACACATCCTCCACCGTGCACCGGACTCGGATGCGGGTTGCCTGCTGTTAAGCCCGGGGCAGCTGGACGAGGCGGAGAAGCTTTTGGACTGGGCGGAATAGCCATGTAGCCGGGACCCATGTAGCCGGCCATGTGAGGAGGCATGTGAGCACCTGGCATCATATGCACGGCAGGCATGGTATGAGCGGCAGGCATCATGTGACCACCAGACATCATGTGAGCGGCAGGCATCCCAGGGGCTGCAGCAGGCATCGGCATCCCAGCAGCTGCACCAGGCATCGGCATCCCAGCACCTGCCATTAACTTGAGACGCTTGCGCTGTTGCTGCTGTTCATGGGCTGCTGCCATTGCTTGTTCAAAGGACCCAATTCGACTGTCGTACTCGTCAGACCTCCAATGGCCAATGAAAAACATGGACTGAAGGGTTGGAAAGAAATTCAAGTCTAAGTGCAACGTCATAAGAAACTTAACTTTGCAAGTGCCAAGGTGTCCACAACTCGCACAGCAAAGAAACCACAGAGAATAATACCCTAAATCCAAACCCTAAATAATTTACGTCAGACCAAATGAAAAATAGAAGACACACAGAAGGTTGCCAATCAACATTTTTTTTCGGAAACCTCCCATGATTAGAAAAAATGCAGAAAGATACCTGTCAATAAAAAAGACTTCTCTAATGTAGGTACCACTTATAAATAAAAAGCAGCATCCCACAGTCTCACATGCATTAGAAAGAATTGAAGAATCAAGATAAGTAATTAATGATATTTCCATAGGCTTAGAGGTATGTAAATTGCATCGCAAACCTTCAGGATATAGAACATTGAGCACCAAGGAGCCAACGGGCGACAATCTTGGGGATGGTGCCACCTGCATTCTCCCAGGCCTCTTTACCTTCAGACTGCCAGCGTCCGACGACTCCCTTGGCCTCACATATAAAATAAATCAGATATGCTTGTGAATGGAAACCGCAAAAAGAAACAGAAAAATGCTGGCCAGGCACTACGTCAGCCTTGCTCTGGGAGTGGATCATATCCCAAGGCCAGCTGCCGGCAGCCAGGAACCACAGGATCTGTTTGTCTTTCGGAGACAAGGTCGCTGTAACAGCTTTCGGCATGCGCGTAGGGTCACACAACTCCAAGACCTCCACCAGGAAGTTGTTGTCTAACTGCCCGTGATACTGCACCGTATTTTTAAAACGGTCAGACGACGACCATTTGGCGAAGCCGAAAGCGTCAGGCCCTGGCGGCAGGTGCTAAAAATAAACCACAAAACAATATGATTCATCTAGACTATCCAACAAGAACAGCGTTGCTTACAACAAGGAGCAAAAAAAACATCTCTAGAAGAAATGGAATGTGATTAGGAAAAAAGTGGCAGTGACCCTGCATTGAAGAAAAAAGCCTTTGTGGGCCAGACTATGTGTTAAGACCTTCACATTCACGATATGGTAACCAAATTGCTGAGCAGGTCATCCATTTATGTTTTCTTGTCAGGATGTTTCCCTTGATGGACGAAGACTGCAGAGCACTTTTGGCAAACTACTACTTTTTCCTTGCATTAAAAAAAAAGGCTGGACCAACGAGCCTCGGGCGGTCCTGCTTCGACTTGCAAAGGACATCAGACGTCAGACCCCAGGCAGTGGCGAGGCCAGCAAATGGCACAGACAGCAGACCCAAGGATGGGTCGTGAATCGTCGGAATGGAAACGACACCCGGGAGCGATCTGTCCCAATATAGGAACAAGATGTTTGAGCCGATTCAATGCGAACACGTACCAAGGACAATATGTTTGCTTTCAAGTGTGACAAAGAAAGTGTGCCAAGCAAACTCTCAGAAAACAGCCCAAACAAAAAGTGCAGAAGCAACAAGAAATGTGGGGGGTTAGCACCTGATGTGGCAGCATGAAGCCTTTCCCAGCGGCAGACGAATACGCGTAGAAGAGAGCAATATGGGCATCACCAACATCGGCCGCGTCAGTCATAACAGTCAAGGACTGCGATGCCAAGTTGGCAAGGCTCTTCCAGGCATCCGTCAAGCTTGCCAAAACATACCTTCGAATAGCACCATCATCTTCACCAAAATCTCCTTGCTCCGCATCGTGCTCGTCATCCAAAGCATCTTTGCGCCGGTGACGCTGGCGGAATCGGACCATAGGCAATTCTTTTTGCATGGCATCACACATTGACCTGCCCCAGAACACACCATTTTGTCTGAATATTTACAAAAGGGCACGAATACAAGAAAAAAAAGGTGCCTGCGAATCATGTCTTCCAGCTGCGGCCCCATCTGAGATAGAATTTCAAAAGCCAAGCCCAACAAGCGAAGGCTGCCAGTCTTAGGCGAACCTCCAAAGGACAAGAGGAAAGCCAAGAAATCTCCCAACTGGCACTGGCAGAATGTGGAAGTGCTGAGCTGGAGAGGAGTGCCAAGTTCTCCAGTATAAATTTGTCTCCACACAGCATGCGCGGCCAACTTCTGAGGATCATCTTCAACAGACGGCAGACCCAACCCAAGTACAGAGACCAGATTCAAGTGGCCTGCCTGAAACAAAAAACGGTTTACATCGACAGAAAAGGAAAAAACTTTTCCGAGACATAGTGCAGGTATCATGGCGCCTGGGTTAACGGTACAGTCTGCACAGGTCCTTCCCATTGTGTTGCCGTAGAATGCTCCATTGGTGGCCCAACTCCTTAGACTGCAAGAATGCATGCCGTTGGGCAAAGGAGAGGGGGTTCCCAAACAGCCCCGATAACTGTTTAGACAATCAAACATGGAAGGAAGGCGCCAAGGTACGGAAGGGAACAGGTAGCTCCAACTTGACATAGTTGTGGCTGGCAAGCACATTAAAAAAAGCTTGCAGAAACTGAAGCGCATCGAGGTCAATGTTGTGTTCTTTTCGCCCTCGGAAAGCGTCATACCAGTTTGCTGCCGGCGACAGGCGAGGTGCGCCAAGTACATCCCAAATAAGAATGACCAAGAAGAGCTGTGGACACACCGCATACAAACGACGTCGGTCTTGAAAAACTTCATCTTTGCTTTGCTCACGACTTGTGCTTTGCAGCGGAAGCTCCACATCCAGATGAGGCCATAGTAGACGACACATTCGGCACCAGGCCTTGTTATGATTATAAACACATATAGGTGGACTCTAATCAAAAATGCAGATACATCGATGCATTTTTTTTGCTTTGACCAGGAATCAATATCAAACTGCTTTTCTTTGGGAAGCCTGTTGAGATGTGCGAACTCTATGGAAAAGTTCTTGCTTCTGAATGTACGGCAGGCGATGATACCATCGTCGCAATTCCACAGATAAGCCACCTCCTTCTTCAACAACCTAGGCTGAAAACAACAGCAAGGACTCATCAACTACAGGGTGCGTCTGACATGTTCTTGGGCTGGGAGATGCTAGCATCTCAGGTAAGGACAAGCAACAACCAAAGTAACATCCAAAACTTTCAGTGTAGAAAATTTGGAAGCAGGGTCTTCAACACGAAGTCCCTCACCTTCCTCATCGCAGGTATCCTTCCGAATTGCTGCGTCAGGCGGGGCGGCGTCAGACAATGCTTCATCAGGCGAAACATTTGGCGCATCTCCTTCTAGGTCGTCGGTCAAATGCGGAGAGCCAGGTGGAACATCTGGATTTTCCATGGCCATAGATCAGCATGTTGCAGGGAGTCAGTATCACTTGTATCCATTTGGATTTCACGCACTTGTTTTTTCTCAGCAACTACACCACCCGTTCTATTTCAATGCGAAAAAGCTGTTGTCTCATGAAAGAATAACCTTGGAATAGGTGCGAAAAAAACACACAAAGAATGGAAACCCAATGCGCATTATTGCTTTGTTGTTTACGTATGTTTCTCTGATCTGTTCGCATGTTTGTTTGTGCTCTTTGAATGGAAAAGAAGTCACAAGATGATGCATAGAAAAACACACGCAGGTGGAAAGCATGATTCCAGAACAAATGTGTGGAAATAAAGCACGGTTTGCTTCCAGCAATTTCTCAATCCAGAATTGCGCCAAAACCTGAGTATAACAGCGTGAATCTGTCCTGGCACAAGAGCTCCAGGCTTGAAATCGCCCCGTCCTGGCCATGACAGGCTTCGTCAGGCCAGTATGACTGTGTAAGGAGATGCGCTTCTTGCTAGGAAGAGGTTTGTCCTGCGTGTGGGTTCCAACATAACCCAAATGGCAGCCAGTATAGACAGCCTACAGCCATGGAAACGAAAGACAAATCCCAAAAGTCAGCAGCCAAAATGCATTTCCAACATCGAAAGTAGCAAAATGATACAAGTCTTCCAGATTCTAGCTCACCATGTGCGAAGAAATGCAAGACGATATGAAAGTCAAAATACAGCATGCATTTCAATGCCTGGTTGCGCAAGGGCTGCCAAAATCCAGGGCCATTGAAAGAGCCTGGCATGATGCAGTAAATACACGTACCAAAATTCTGTTTCATGTGCTCACACAGGTTTGTGCCATTCGCAACCACTTGGAAACCGCCACCGTAGGAAACACAATAATAGCCCGTGTTTTCTTTTTTTGTGCAGCGATGTGTCCAAGACTGGTCTGTGTGCCGGCAGGCGTCAGACAAAAGCCAGCAGAGCGCAAGACAGAGAGCCGGCAGACAAAGCGCCGGCAAACGAAGAGCAGGCAATCGTCAGACAAAAGGGCGTCATGCTACCTGCGGCCAAAACGGCGGGAAGTCTTCCACTGGTCGTGCCCGGCACGATTCTGCACCTTGCACACAGGCATTCTAGAAAAACTCGCAGTGCAGGAGTATATGACAAAGCAAACAAAAACGATGCACAAAAGACAGACAAAGCACAATTTAAAAGCCAAGGCACAAGTTGCATTTTTTCTCGCGCCATGGCCATTATCTTGGCAGACGGGTTGCTCCACGGCGTCCGGCAGTTTGGTCCCAATTGTCCTTCAGATAAAGCAAATTCACGACAACGGCAGCTAGAAAAAAATAATAAATTACGACAAAAAAATAAAAGTACGCCAAGTTTCGCAGGAGAATGGTTGTGCACTCACTGCAGTATTGCTTGCCTTCCGGCGAGTGGAAGGCAAGCGCGTGAAGCGCCTCAGGTCATCCAGTCCAAGAGACTGGAATAGAAGGCAAAAAAAATCAATGAGCTAATGCAAGCCAGTTGCGAGCCAGGCATGCGAGTCGACCTCCATCTTCTTGAGGCAGGCGCCAAGGTCAGGCAATTCACGCGACAGACGATCACGTACCTGCCAGCACATACGACAGACAATTATTTTCTCAGAAAGAATGTTTGAGACTAGAACGCCTCGGACAGCTCTGCGTCAGGCCAACCACCAGTGGCATCAGGCGCGCGGGGCTCCTGATCGCAATTAGAGTCACTGGTGTCACGCAAGCACACCGATAAGCACTCCTGCATTTGCCGCAGAAGGTGGTCCGCGAGCTCCCACAAACTGGAGGTCTCTTGCGGCTGCAGCGCCTCTTGTGGATGTGACCCCAACCTAGACAAAGACAAAGCGCAGAAGGCAATTGCAGAACTCATCACAAAGCATAGAAGCAGAAAAGAAACAAAGTTTTTAATTGCAAGCAAGCAACCCATCCACTGAAGGAGTCCACAAATACGGCTTTGCAAGCTGCAACCGCCGCAGGGCCAGGCTGGTCACCAGAGCGACCGCCACGCTGCGGCGTTTGCCGAAGGAGCCGGCAAGCGACAGACAACAGTTCTGAGGCCCTGCGTGCTTGAGCGCAGCCACGGCAGTCTTGATGGCCACCAACATGGCTGCTTGGTAGCTCTGCCCGTCAGGCGACAGACGCAATAGCTCCAGGAGATTCTGCACCCTGTCAAGCGGCAGACCTAAGAGTTATCATCTGGTTTGGAAAGCTGTTTTATGCTGTTTTCACACAGATGACGGGTTCTGCATGCGATTCTCAACAATATGCCAAAAACAGGCGCATGGCCATATTTTAGAACACGACCAAAAAAAAAGCATGCACACGCTACAAATCAACAAGGTCGAAACGATGCAAAATATCCAAGCAACCCAAGGTATCCTCAGACGGCAGGCGAGGCCAGAAGCCATTGACCTTGATCTCCAAAAAGCAGTGGTTCGGAAACTTACCTGAGCAGAAAGCGGAATTTGTAAGACAAAATTGTCATAAGGTAGCTATGGCAAAGCACTCGCAAACGTTTAAGGACTCAGGCCAGAAAACGGACCAGCGTTCCTTGCATGACATCTTCACCACGGTATTGGCCTCAGGGTTCTTTGTGGACCACAAAATAGCTGCGGAGTCACACAAAACATGTCTTTGTGACTGACTCACAGTAACGACCAAAAATGCAGACTAGACACATTCCCCCTGCCAAAACAAGGTTTCCAAGCCATAGGCCACCAACAAAAAGCCCGGCAGGTTGCAGGCGGCAGGCATGGAACTTGTATGCGATGGGGCGGTGGCTGCAGGCGGGCGCCTGACAGGCGGGCGCCTGACAGGCGGGCGTCCGACAACGGCAGACGAGGCTTGGGCAGAAGCACGGGCTGTAGGGCTCCTGCTGCGATGTGCGGCAGTCTGGTCGCGTCTGCGCCTGCGGCGCCTCTTTTCGGGGTTGGACCCCCGAGGCCCCTCAGGCGACGGGCTTCGTTCCTCTTTGGCATTATCAGGCAAGACAGGAGCGTCGTCAGGCTCACTTTCGACTTGGAAGGATTCTTCGGAATTGTCCTCCACTTCTGTGGTCCTTTGTTTGGGACGGGATTTGCGCTTGCTTTTGGCCGAGGTCTTGGCAGCTCCCATGTCCTTTGTCTTGTCCTCAGCCTTGTTGCGTTCGTCTTTCACCGTCTCCATGCTGCAGGCGTCAGACAGCAGACAGAAGCAAACGTCAGACGTAGCACAAAAAGAATTTGAAAAGGGTGAAACCGAGGTATCGACCGAACAATCGAAACAGAAGTTTCAGCCAAAGTGGCTACAGAACAATGGTTCCCAAGAAAAAAGCAAAGTTGGTGACGCTGACACATGTCGCAGTGGCCAAACAGCAACACCCTTGGTAGAATCAGCACAGCTTTCCCAAAAAAAAGCCAGCAGGACATCAGGGCTGCACTAGAAGGACAAGCCTAGGTGGATCAAGTTTTGCTCATTCTGCGACAGCAAACTGAGAGATGTTTGCCAGAGATTCATGGAAAACAAACTTAATGGGAAGAACACGCAAGAGCTGGAGTCCATGCGAAGAAAAAAAAAGAAATGCGAAAGCACTGGTTTTTCATTCGAAAGATCTCTAGCTACTTGAGTGTAGGCAATTCGCATTTTTCTCAAATGTTTTCGAATGGACACAACCAGCAATCGCATACGAAAGGATATAAACACATGTTAATGAATTCATGTGTGCAGACAAGAGACCGATTGGTCAGAATGTTTTTCTCCTATTCTGCAAGGTACCTGCCAGTTGCATGAATTGAATAGGCAAGGCCATTTGACAGCATGGAAAAAACCTACACCGTATATTCGCAATCAAAAATAAGGACTTGAAAATTTGCCCCGGAATGAAAACCCAAAATACACATCAGTACACAGACTGCGCTTGGACTGTTTTAGAAACATTCGACAAAAGAGAGGTGTTGAAACCGTCCAGGCCTTGACCTCCCAATCAATGAGGAGCAGCAGACGACAGACAATAGGCACCATGCGAAGGCTTGGCAAAAGGAGGCCTGCTCGACGATGGCCAGACTTAACAATTGAGAACGCCGCCCATCCGTTGGAAAAAAGAAACCACGTGTGACTCAGACATGTTTCGGCAGGCTTATCTTGATTTCCTTATCTCCATCTGAATAGGCAGCGCAAATCATTTTCCAACTCAGCCGATTCCTGCTGGCAAGGGAAGATTTTCATAGCAAAACACAATCCTTTTGCCAGAAAAGATTGGCGCGGCATGCGTCAGACAGCCTCCATACGTCAAACAGCCTCGACAGACAGCACGCGTCAGACGTCCACGATGTCAACGGCGGGAGCTGGAGGAGCGTTGGTGGCTGGACCTGGCTCTCCCACTTCGCCATTCAAAGTGGCCAGCCAAATTCTTCACCTGATCAGAACAAAGTGTTTTTGAAATCCTGCCTTCTATCATGTCTGGTTGGGCAGCCAGTCACTCAGTCATTCATCAGCCAGTCAAAAAATGCAGGCCAGGTGCATGCTGCAGCTTCTCTCGCGCATGCGCCGCCACCTTTGCAGATGGATTGTCCCAACGCACGCCAGGATTGGGACCCAGCTGGCCTTGATTGAAGAGTCAAAAACAGGAAGGACACAATGAAATCGATGTGACAGTCCTTCACACACTGCCACCAAGATGCGGGTCATGACTTCTGCAAATTCCTTGCAGTACATAGCGCCATCGGCGCTGAAGTCGGCAAGCGTCCACATGGCCTTAATTTGAAAGCACATGGCACATCAAACTCAAGGTTCCACATCAAAGCACGCCTCATGATGTGCGCAAAGGTGCGGGCCAGTGACGTTCCAGGCGTCGTCGTCACACTGCAGCCGCGACAGGCCATGGGCGACAGACGGACACTTTTCCGCCAACAACTTCTTCACCTAAGCGCCACAGGTACCACGGGGATATTTTAAATTCAAAGACAAGTACTGGTGCATCAGGCTGTAGGTTGTCAAGAGGCTTGGCGGATTGCAACGTCAGCCATATCCTCCTCGACATCATGGCGAGGGCCCTGCGACAGCAGCAACATCTACCCAAAAAAAAGGGCGCAGGACATGAAGGCTTCCAGATGACCTGGTGGCCATCCATCAACTCGATGAGTTCTTTGACATACGCATGACAAGCGTTCTCGGCAGGCAGATCTGGCACTTCGAACATGCTCCCGCGGGGGTTGTAGCGCTCTGGAAGCCTGAGTGGAAAGCATAGGTTGGAAAATTAGCAGGTTTGATACCTTGGAAAACACAGCATGAGGAAATACAGTGCGAGAGCCAAGGAAACAAAAACGACAGACAATGCACCCAAGAAACCCGTAGTAGCTTGGACACAAAATCCATGCCTCCGCCACTTTGAGCTCACGAAGAGCCAAGCCAACCAGCAGCGCTGTGGACACACTGCGGTGGTACCCTCGGCTGCATGCGACAGACAGCAGACCCGAACACTCGTCAGGCGCAAAGGACAAATGTCCTAGAGCAAAAGACAATGCCACCAAGCCCGTCTGGCGCCAGTCTGAGCTACTTTGTATGATACGCAGAAAGGACGGCAGGTGCTCCACCGGATTGCCTTGAACAAAAATCACAAACATTGAAAGTGATTCCCCTGCCCGAGTACCAAACACACAATTTCAAACAACCTGGAGATATCAAATTCAATTTTTTTTCATCCAAGAATCGGATCCCACGGCCGGTGGGTTGTGACGGCCACAACGTACGGCAGTCCAAAAACATTTGGGAATGATGGTAAAACCGCCCTGCGCCAGGCAAACGCTTTGAAAATTCTTTCTGCTTGACAGGTTGTTATCTATGTAAGTCTAATTGCATTTCCGAATATGCAAGCCAAGATGCGCTTGAGGTAGCCAGGCATGCAGACGCGACCGGGTAGGTCGTTGCCAGAACCTCATCCGTCTTCGGACTGAAAAGAATTCTGTGGGAATACCTGACTCTGATTTGAAATTCTTGCAATCAAAAAACCGTCCATGTCATACTCGTACTCCAGACCCCAGGCGACAATCAGCAGGGATCGCTGCGACATACGTGGCAAATGGCCGGCAACGTCAGACGCGGTTTCAAGCAGAAACGATTGTTTTTACAAAGAAGCCACGTTGAGACTGACATGTCTTTATGCATAAGTTCTGTCGGAACATGTGGTCTTTGCCTAACAGTTCTCATTTGTCATCGGCATACGTTAGAAACTTCCCTGACAAAAAAACACCTA
>OMLO01002142.1_pt1 | contig 15711 bp, 15 predicted proteins | sample 1674811 | NCBI WGS metagenome assembly OMLO01 (sample SAMN06265003, study PRJEB25207) | coral metagenome | isolation source: Coral host | place: Mexico:La Bocana,Puerto Morelos, Mexico | collected 2008-11-13 | reverse complement strand
TTTTTATTTTATTTTTTTTTGTTTCTTGTAATTCTGGTGAAGTAACACGGTTGTTGTTGCTGTTGTTGTTGTTGCTGTTGTTGTTGTTGTTGCTGCTGCTGTTGCTGTTGTTGTTGTTGTTGTTGTTGTTGTTGTTGTTGTTGTTGCTGTTAGGGCTCAAGGAATACCTCTAGAGAGGATAGCCGGCTGCCCCAGAACTGAAATCAGTTCGTTTTGGGTTTTCCACGGATTGCGCATAACGGGAAAGCCTACAAGTCCGGGTTGGCACAGAGCTGAACGCAAACAGCGTGCTCGTGCCCGTGGTTGGCTAAGACGGTTGAGTTCCCGTTCTTGGCTGAGTGCTCAGCAATTGGCTCGGTGCCGCGCAGCACTATCCCTTTTGTGCACTCACCACTCCAGGCCAGTATACAAAGTATCGCGATACTTGGCTGGCTACCTACAAGCTACGCGATTCCCTCATCTCCACTGTCTCATGAGTGGAAATTGGAACGCATGGCAATGGGGCCATCAACGAGGTCGACAGAAGAACTCGAATGCGGCCAAGGGCCCGGGAAAGGCCAGAAGAGAAGAGCCAAAAGAAGGGAAAGCCTCATTTCCCTCATACGATGGGGCCTTAGTCTCTACCTCTGCAGCCAGTGGATCATCTACAGCACCTGGTACTTTGCCCGAGAACGTGGTGGATCTCCTACAGAAGCTCGCGTCCAAGGACAAGGACATGGCAGGAGAGATCTCAGCGGTGATTACACCAGAAGTTTCAGAGCAGGAACAACTCAAGGCGCAACAACGACGTCTGAACTACATGAGAAAGCTTCAGACACGGATCCACAAAAAGGAGAAATTGATCAAGGACAAAGAAGCCAGTATGACGAAGTTTCTGCTGGACATCAAAAAGCATGTGGAGACCGAGAAGTTACGTCACCGCCAAGAGACGGACCTTTTGGAACGAGAACTACAAGAACTCCGCGAGCAGTTGCAAAAGGCGAAGGATGGCAAGGAGACGGAAGAAGAGGCACCTATGGAAGACCTCGAGGAGATCCTAGAGGATGGCGATGCAGAGAAGATGCAACTCAAGGAGCGTCTACACAAGGCAGAAGCTGCAAATGTGGCTATGCAACAGCAGCTACAACAGTTTCAAAGTCAGATGACGGCTTTCATGCAAGCACAGCAGGTACCATCACCGAGTGTTGTGCCTCCGGGATTGACGTTTTCACCAGAGCAAGCGGTGAAACCACCAGTCATCAAGCTCGACGAAGCCATTGCAGTAGCCAGAAGAGATACAAGGAGGGATCCACTCCAACCCTTTGGAGTCCGTCGATCCACACAAAGATCAAGAACACCTTCGGGTACCTACACACCATCGCCTGGAAGACCGGAAAATGGCGGAAGAGACAACTGCCAAGACAAGCTAGAAGGCATGGACAATTGAGAGGGGCATCAATGCAGCGAAGACTGCAAGATGCTTTGAATGGCCAGCTTGGACAGTTGGCGCTACTTTTGGGCCTATGGACCTCAACTTACATCTGTGGGTATGGCTTGGTAAGGAGCCCAAAATGGATGAAGTTGTTGGACCATAGTAGGAGAATCTATGAAATGAATCGTCCACAGGCTTGGGAGCTTCTGGACGTTATCTATGGGATGTGCAGGTTTGCACGCAACATCACGAGCATTTTGCTCGGATTGCTCACTTTGGGCTGCTTGTTGCGACCCTCCACGACACCAATTCGTAGCGCAACGACGGGAACATTCCCAACGAGATCTTCCTGGATATGCTGCCTCTGGCTTCTCATGATGACTATACCTATGGCGGCTGCTTCGGAAGATGAGCATATCAGGCAAGCTTTGAGGACAAGAAATCAAGCTGATGCCCTTCAGCCGGATCTGACGTACAATTCCAGATGGCAATGGGTACGGCAAAATGCAGGATTTCTACAACCTGTAAGGGATCAGGACTACTCAGCAACTATTCATCGACCGGATGCTATTCCAATGCCTTCACCAACAGGGGTACGAATGCAATTTCAATATCCCACTGACCCGATGCACTACATCATTGGTATTGAGAGATTTTGGAATGACCTGGGACCAATCTATGGTCAAGGTATGACTTGGTCAGTACGCCTCATGCCTCAGGTACAACCAAGCAATTCCTTGTTGAATCCGGACAGATGGTACTAAATGCTGACGACCCACATCGAAGATAACCGACGACCTTCAGAAGTTCCCATTTACTTTGAGGTCGAATGGGTTACACCACAGACGAGACATCGAGGATATACGAAGCCCTGGACTCCCAGACAGATTACGGTAGTGCGTTTTTTGCAAATATCAGGAATGGCCCATTAGCTATCAGATCCGCTAGGTTTTAGATCTGCTAGGTTTTTGGCCATTTTGAGTCATGAAATTTTATGAAGTAAAGGCTATACCAGTAAACGCAATGAAGCGGCATGTACACGACAAAATTTTCATGATCATGTCAATTTTTGCCAATTTCTGCCATTTTCTGCCAACTTCTGCAAATTTTATTGCTTTTACATAATAAAATGAAAGTGTGTGAGTCAACCTCTGTTTGGAAGAGCGAATTAAGAGAAGGGTTTCTTGTAGTTATTATGTTGATTTATTGAGTTTGCACAACAGGGGGGGGGGAAGGTCGTGATCAAAAATCATGGAAAGGTTCAGCAGCGGTTGCCAATTTCGGGAAGTCTGTTTCAATTGACTTGTCATATGATCACTGACAATGAAGACTCGTCATATGACACTTCAAATGACTTATCATATGACAAAAAAGTGACACCATCACTACTACTGCCATGGTCATAATGGAGAACCAACATATTGTAAATACAATTGAAATATCAATGTGCCAAACCTCCAGCTTCTCAACATTTGACGGGATGAGTTAAATTCAGAGTGTTAATATTAGCGATTCTGTTCCCAAAGTTTCAAAGTATTACCAAATTCTGGGAGCAGCAAATCATAGAATGTTCGTGCATTCATTTTTAGCATCAATCAAAAGTTGCTTCTTAGATTCTTATTATTCTCGGCATTTCTGAGCGACAAGGCTTGGACAATCAATCTGCAGGCAATGTCATGTGAGATCATTTGACTTTGTGAAACAATCCACTGGTCCACTTGTAAAACCCATGTGAACCCCAAACTGGGAAAATCTCAAAAAAGGTGAGTACTGGGTGTACTCCCATCTCACAGGATCAGTCAAATGATGATGCTGAGAAGTTTGTCAAATGATACTGTGCTATATTAATTCTCATTTGATATGTGAGTCAGGATAGTTTGGCATCATATGACCCAGGATATATACTTCTATCCGTCTGTATGACCTTTTATAAACAGCTACATCGATCGACACTCGACGCTGCCACGTCATGTCTTTTGCTTCGATGATGTGGACATTCTCAACACTGACCATTGACACAGACTCAGGTGTGGCTGGCACGTGTTAATTATTGCCGATGGTCTGTTTGTGAGTGAAGTTTAAGAAAAGTCATGAAGTCATGACCGCCTTCGTTTTTAAAACTTGCTCACTTTGAGCATGAGTTATTTATTATTATTGGCCCAAAGATTTGAAGGATTAAGACTGCCCGTGTTCGCTTTCATTTGACTGTCCCTGTCACGATGGCTGGCGTTGACGACTTGCAGATTTCATATCAGGACTTGAAACTGAGTTGTGCTCGACGCAGAAAACTTCAAGTCTAGTCGATGTAGTTGATAGACCCGGCTGTTTGTTGTTGTCACATATGACTCATGGTCTAAGCAAGGACCCCATGACTGCGTATATTCCGTGGCCACGATTTTCCGAGTGTCTTGTCATCACTGATTAAGGTTTTGCGTTGCCATACATGGTGTGATCAATTCAACGTAGCTTCAATCATGACCAATCTGAATCTGGATGATTCTGGAGTTTGTGAGGCAACAAGGAGGGCGCAAGGTTCGGCTGGATCATATTGACGATCATCCAGATGTGAAGATACTATGCCTGCGTTTCAGTTTCATACATAATTGTCGTAGTTCAAGTGACAGTCACATGTTGCCAATGCATGAATGGATTGAGGTTTTGTCTCTAACAGTAAAAAGTGTTTTATGTTTGTGAGCTGTCTTGTCATATGATCATTAGTTGTTGATTCAGGAAGGCCTACAATCGCATGAATCAGTACTTTCGGAAAGTTCTGATGACAGTTGCGAAAGAGAAGCCTGAGTTTCGGAAAGAGTCACATGCCAATGACCTGGTCACTGCGCTGAATGAGAAGACGGAAGAGGATTCGTTGAATTTTAGTTCATGTGCCAAAAACACATTGATGCATGAAAGGAATTGAATGAACAGTTACATGATTCAACTATCTTATTATGATATGAAGGTGCACTTGTTGCCTGTGAAATATTGCTTTTTGAATTGATGTAAAAAAGCTTCTTGCAGGATGGCTGGAACACATTGGTGTGGATCCAGAATGAACTTTGGGTCGCTGTGCCTTCTTTGAACGCTGATCGCGGTGATTCCTTCTGGATCATGGGGCCTCAACGTGCCTTACCTGTTTATGAACAAATCATATCACATTGTCATTTGAAGACTGTGTTCCATTAATTGAATCATATGATATGGACAATGTGTTTGAGGAATTGATGAGTGTACATGACATCAGATTCAAATGATGACAGATTAATATTAAGACAAATTGATTGATATTAACTGATTGCTCAGGTGAGATCCAGGTTCAGAACTCCGGCCTTTTCCTCATGAAGCGGGAGCATGACGTCAGTGAAAGCGACAATGAGTTTGATTCAGATGAATCAACTCTTGAGCTCGGCGGTCAAACTGCTGACTGACTGGGTGGGCAGAGTCCTGGGTGATGGCCTGGTATGGTTGTTTGTCAAATGAGAACTGAATAGTTTCAAATGAGCAAGACAAGTTTTGCATTTAAGTAATTAGTAACGCATCATACTACTGTCAAGTGATAGCTCGGCTCTTGTGAGATTATTCAACTGACTCAGCAATAATTACGTACTCGTATGGGTGTGTCATTTGATTTGATGGCGCCATCATGGCCAATCGGCATTATGAACTGATTTGGTGTCAGTTGTCTTTCATATGGTATTGTAGACAGTTGACAAGGCGGCACAGTCAGTCAAGAAAAGGAAAATATTGTGTGAGAACACTGTGAGTGAGGTTTTTCTTATTATTATTAAGGCCAGAGTCTGTTTGTCAGTATTAATGATTCACAGCCTTTGGCCAGGTGATGATGGCGTCTTGCTTTTGGTGTTTGGGTCCCCAGGGATTGAATTAATTAGTTTCAGAGCTGCTGGAATCACGAATGACTGGTGCATAAAGCGATCCAACAACCAGTTATATCCGGTTCAAAAAACCACACAGAACATGGTCCGTAGACGATTTCATATCATAGACTAGATTACTCACCTGACTTTACTTTCGATGTCTTGTCACGTCACATGAAAACCTTTTTGTCATAATGGCCTCTTCATGCAATGGAAGCAATGTGCTGCCTGTTGCGTCAAGTCGTGGTGCCGGTGCCTTCAACAGATTCAATGGTGTGAACATGACACAGTGTCTGGGGTGGAAGCCTGGGTCGTATCATGTTGTTGTGCACAAAGCGGGGCTGGGCAGACCTTCTTCACACGAACGCTTCGCTACTGGTCTTGGCGGACTTAGCATTCAGTTTTTTTCCGGATAGTTTGAGAGGTTTGTATTTAGTTTATTCATTGATTGAGGTTTTCTTGGAATTGCTAAAAGTCATTTTGGCGAAGGGTTTGTCTTGTGAAATCAGGATATGGATACTGATTCAGTCGACGAAGTGATTGTCATTCGGAAGAAACGAAAGAGTTCACATGATGGCAGTCTGGGGGTGATGGCAAAGGCAAAGGCAAAGCCTCGAATGACTAAGCCAGAGCCTGTGAAAGCTCCACCCCCATCATCGACTCCAGAGTGCAATACCTTTGTCGTTGAAGAGTCAGATGATGACAATAATAGTCCTCCTGTGCAGCCTGAGTTGGAGCCATCAATTGAAGATGATGACACTGTTGTGAAGGCACAACATTCATCGGATGATCCTCACTATTGGCAAGATGCGCAGCCAAGAGATTTCTGGTTTAACTGAGGGCTTGTTATGTTGCATCATCATTAATGAATCCACACTTGTCAGTGTGACTAGGCTCAGGACTGAATGTATCATTCACTATGACTAGACTCGGCTTGTGTTCTTGACATTGAGGTGTCATTGCTTGTGTGTGTGTTTGAATTTGTGTGGCAAAGTGGCCCAAAAACGCGATAATTATTTCAGTGAGTTAACATAAGAAAACACATTTGTTTCTCATCACATGAGACCTCCAAAGTCAAGCTGCTAGCTTTTGTCTGAATGAGTATATGACCATGTGCGGCCAGTCAGTGGTGAACCAATTTTTGTGGTCGGTGTGTTGCAGAAACATGCCTGGGTCTGTTCACTTGAACAGGATGGGCTCAATAATTCATAGATGGTAGTGTCATATGACACTCGCTTTGTTTGGGACAAATGTGAGTGACAGTGAGGGTTTTTTTAAGGGTGGGCTCTGCTTCTGGAATGATATGAGATGGGGCAGTGGGCTCCATCATCATGACTGTTCTGGTTGTTTCAGGTCACATGAATCTTTTCTACATGCAGTACAAGTATGATTGGGTTGGTTTCATATCACAACCAGGAAGACTGTTGCATAAGAGTTTTGAAATCTGTCACATGATGCAGGTTGGTAATAATGTCAAATCTTGTTGTGCCCTTAGGCTTTCGAAGGTGGCTCTTTCTCGCATGGAATCTCAGTTAGTGTCTTGAGCAAATCGTCTACATTGTCGAGCAAGTCCAAGGCTATTGTAAAAAGCTCATAATAATTGAAACAATAGGTCACATGATGTGTTGCAGTTACCTGGATTAGATTCAAATCATGGCAGGCATAATATCTCGCAGACAAGTCACTTGCTATACACCAGTTGGTAGGCATTCATATGAAGGGAGACCCCATTTTGTTCAATGATTTGCAGACTAAGTTGTTCATTGTCTTTCATATGACGACACTCCTCGGCCCAGGTGTACCGGACCAGTGTGCTTGCAAAGATGAAGGCTGCGACAGGCCAGACTAGTGCAGCCGCAGTAGTTGAAGTTGGGCTGAAGTGAAGTTTCATGTGGTCTTTACATCTTTGCGTCATTTGTTGAAAAGGTGAAGTGGGGTAAGAATTATAATTACGGTACATGTTTTAGCCTTTGTAGCCCTGAATACTTTCTTAAAAGTTGTGGGGGGCTGTCAATCTTGTGTGTGCATGCACAATTGCCAACCTCCTATCAGCAGCCGTATCAATGGTCAAATTTTCAGCAACCCAATGATGACTCAATTACTCAATTGACAAAAAACGGACACAATTATACAATTCTTTTCTTACGCATGATTCATATGTATGAACGATAGTTCTCATCATCAAATTGTAATTCAACAACGTCACCAACACCGAGCAGTCATTTGGTCACGTGACTCACGCTGCCATTCGCATGAGCCAGCACGAGATAGACTCTACACTGGTGACTGAGTGGTGTGGGCTTCCTGGTGAGTTGAATCGTGTTGGGAGGAATCTTGGTTTAAGTTAAAATCTTTATTGTCATTGTTTTTACAATTTTACATTCAAGGGTGACCTGAACTGTTTGCATTTGTGATTTGTAGAGTAGTACTACTTGTCTGGATTGAAGTATGATTCTTGCATCTTCTCAAAGCCATAGACCTCACTCAGGAAAGCACAACAAGCCACTTGGTCCAAAGTCAATCCATCTATGCTGCAAGTGTTGCTTTATATCAATGTCAATATGATTGATGACAATCTGCCAAGTGATCATTAATTAATAATATTAAGGAAGGGTCGGGTGTCATATGTCCAATGCCCAGGCTTTTTATCTTCTGTGGTCTTTGAACCGGCCTGAAGCCGATCGCATCTAGTGTCTTGGCTTAGTTCAGTGTTCGTTTGACTTGATCATTTCATGATTTTGCTGGCCAGTCAATCGAATATCTGTCACATGAATGTATTTGAGCTCACCTGACAACTGAGCTACAATCTCCAAACTCAACGTGGTGAAATCGACAACCCCACAGCGTGGCTATTGAAGTCCATTGAAGCTTCACTTGACAAGTCGCTTGAATGACAATAAAACAAAACCGTTTGATGTTCACACATGGGAATGCAATGTAGGCTTTGTGGGCAGTTGAAACATCACTTGATCATTTAGTGTTGTTTGTGTTGAAAAATATGTGTCTCACTCACCGGTGCGCTGATGTGATAATGAATTATAACTCAGGCTTGGTTGGGATGCCGCCCACGCCCCAGGATCAAGAGGGTCTGGAAAAGGTGGAGGAAAAAAGGGAGAGAAAGGGGAGAAAGGAGAAAAAGGAGAAAAAGGAGAAAAAGGAGAGAAAGGAGAGAAAGGAGAAAAAGGATTCGGAGGAGGAGGAGAAGGCGGAGGAAGAGGAAGCGATGGCGGTGGAAAAGGAAGCGGCGGCGGCGGTGGAAAAGGAGATGGTGGAGGAAAAGGAGATGGAAACTGGGATGGCGGCAAGCAGCACTACACCAAAGGACCATACGATGGAGGAAAAGGAGCCGCAGGATCATATGGACCAGGAAAAGGACCATATGAAGGAGGAGGACAGGGACAATATGAAGGAGGAGGAAAAGGAGCCGCAGGATCATATGGACCAGGAAAAGGACCATATGAAGGAGGAGGCAAGGGACAATATGAAGGAGGAGGAAAAGGCCAGTCCACGTTTTGGTCAGATGAAGGAGGATCAGGCGGAGGAGGATTCGACTTCCGAGGAGGAGGAGGACGAGGAGGAGGAGACGAAAGATGGACCTGGGATGACTGGCAATGGTGGCGAGGGTCCTGGTCAGATGACAATGACTGGGGATGGAGCTCCTGGTCAGATGATTCTGACTGGAGATCATATGACCACTGGAACTGGTCAGACAGAGGCTGGAGCGAACGCCCGGGGAGGTGGGTCTGGAAGGAGGATTGACCCACCTCCAGGCCAGGACTGTCACTTGGATGCCATGCTGGCCAAGTTGACAGCACAGGCCAGGGCTCAGATGGAGGCCGGAGCCAATGACCCTCCGCCATCATATGACTCTTATTTGGCAATTAAAAGTCATTTGATGCAGTGGAAAAACTGACTGACGAACAAAATAATCATGTCATATAGTTGGCAAGTGAAACTGTGTGTCATCAGCAAATAGTTGTCACGTGAAACTGTAGTTTATGTAATTTAATAACTGCATCACATCATGACTTGAACTTTCACTCAGGAAAGCCTCTTCAAGACTGTCACCTCACCTTGTGGTCAGCCTGACTATCTGTGGCCCCCCGTGGTGACGATTGTCACTTATGACACCGCTTGGTCTTCTCGTATGAACGCCAAGAATACAGTGACTGGGATTCATTTTACTAATTGGCTAACAACGAAAGTTGTGTCAATTAGCACTGAGTCAGTTCTGATTCATGTCTTTTTAAACTGTTTTGCACCTAAGGCTGAATGGGGCGACAAACTCCTGTGGTCATATGGCAATCTGGACTTGGTGACCGATGAGGAGCTCTTGTCAGCTGAAATGGATGCGTCAAGTCAACTCGGAGGGAGACTTGGAAGGTATAAATATAATGGCACATTCAAACAAATTAGTCAGTGGTGTAGCTGCTTTGCCAAGTGAATGCAAAGTCACATGAAACACAAGTCACATGTCCGACGAGTCACATGACCAAAGAATTATAAAAGTGATAAGGTTCTTGTCAGTCGTAATCTTTCAACACCAAGGTCATCTGAGCAAGCAAATCTGAGCCTGGACTATTTGGTCAGATCCGGCTTTGATCCAGAGGTGCTGAATGAAGTCATCAAGAACCCGAGGTTTATCAATGTGCTGGAGAAGGTGCTCGCAGAACCATGCTCGCTGGTCAGGCAGCTCATCTGAATCTTTTGATAATAACGAAAGCAAAGATAGATGATAAGTAAGTATTACTATCTTGACCACTGTAGTTGGAATTGCTACGTTGAACAGTAGTTGGAATCTTTAAGCTGCAGTGGTCTTTAAGTGTTTCAACTTCCAACTAGCATTGCAAAGTAAACTGTGCGGAAGTGACCCTTGATAAGGAAAATGTAAATTTAACAGAACTTGTCAGTCAATCTGTTGTTCAAGCCTGAGTCCAGGATCACATGCAATACTGGTCGGCATGAATCTGCAGTTCTGGCCTTCTTCACATGGATTTGGCTTTTTGTGGCTTGTTCGCACCAGCAATGGCAAGTAGTTAGATATAATTTATACTTTAGTTAAAAAAGCAACACACTGCTCAGAGGTGTCTTTGAATGCCAGCCAGTCACTTGTCTTTGCGTCTAAGGCGCATGGGGTGTTTCCTGTGGTCTCATGCGAGATGTTGTTTCAAGACTGGCACCAAACGGTCAAACCATTGATGACCTATCACTTGGCCACCCCTAGCACAGTCGATGCAAAGTTCATGTCGCTTGGCGCCCATTGATGAATCATTTGTGCACTCACTGCGGACAAGTTCAGCTGAGTTCTTTGTTGGTCATTATCATTTGTCATGTGAGTCTCTGTGTAGTAGTTTTTAGGAGTGTGGGAACTTCAAAAATAAGGAAGGAAATGCAATCAGTCTTGATGCCTGAAGATGTACAATCGTGGGACCATCTTATGACTCTGGCTGCAGTCGCATGTGGTTTTTTTCACAAGTACCACAAGAGATTGCCTTGGTCACTTGGCTTTGTACTTTATGGAAGTCCTTGGATTCAGAATGAATTATTTGTTTTTGGTCAGTCAGTCTCATATGATTCAATCATCTCAGGCACATCGCCCGACAGATTGGGTTGGCACAGAACCCGCCAGTGTCATTTGAACAGCCTTCTGAACCGCCTTCAGCAGCTTCAGATGAGGGCCCGCACCACAAGAAGGTCCCTTGTCCGCAAGAAACCCTAGGTACCGTACATTCATATCATATGACCTGCCAGTTATTCGAACATGTTCTCAATTCAATTCTTTTCATATTCTGCATTCGAATAAAATTGAGGCAAGACTGGACGAGCAGCCTCCTCCTTCAGATGATCTCCCGCCACCGGGGCCACCTCCTGGGCCTCCACCGCCCAAGTTGAAAGCAACGACCAAGGCAACGACCAAGTCGCCTCCGGAGTTCGTTGTGAAGTTAAACGAGGCCGAGGCCAAGGCCCAGGCCGAGGCGGCGGCCAAGGCGGCGATGGAGGCCAAGGCAGCTTCGTCATCTGATCCTGCCAAGGCGAAGGCAGCGTCACCTGATCCTGCCATGGCGAACCTGCAGGACTTTGTCGATCAGATGGCGAAGGGGCAGTATGCTGCTGGGCCGGTGGCTACTGCAACTCGTGTTCCTCCGCCGATGGCGAAGTCATGTGATCCAGCTGGTCCGCCATTGCCACCGCCAAAGTCAGGTGATCCAGCTGGTCCGCCATTGCCACCGCCAAAGTCAGGTGATCCAGCTGGTCCGCCTTTGCCGCCGCCAAATTCATGTGATTCAGCTGGACCACCAGGTCCAACGGATCACATGATTCCACCTGGTCACGTGCCTGCACCATCGCCAGCTGAGCCCATTCCCACTCAGCCCTCAAGGCCACCACCGCATAATTATATGCACCGGCAATGGGCTGATCTGAGACCGCTGTCATATGGCCATGAGATCAACCCACGTCATGTGCCTTGCCCCGTCATGAAGCTTGGACTGGACAATCAATCAATGGATGTCATTGTCATTCCTTTTAAACATCACATGATCATATGATATAGAACAAGAGTTCAGAATGTCATGAAATGCAACAGTGGCTTGCCTTGTCACAGCAAGTTGCTTTGATACTCTAAGGGCCGAGATCCTTAGCGACTATCGCATTGATCCCAATGTGGGGCAATACTTGAAAGACGTGGGCCGTCTTCAGGCAGCAAGAATCTTGTGCCCAAGCTGCAGGTTTATTCTACTGTGATTGATGGGGTACCTAATTACTTCAAACGATTTGAAAGCATGGTCTAACTAACATCAACCTTTCTTTTATCCTGTCGGTCATTGTGCTTGCTCTTGAGGACACGCCTGCTGTTCAAGCCTGATGGTCCTGGTGAGCAATGGTCAGGATGGGTGGTCTCCTCTTGTCGCAACTTTTCAGCAAAGTAAAGTGCATGATGAGTCATATGATCATTGGTCGGACTACTTGTCATTGTCTGTCACTTTTTGGAGCAGGCTGTTGCATTATCTAATTGGTCGGTTGCTTGTGTCATCTGTGTTCATTGAGGAAATTTCAACGAATATGGCGATCCAAATGACCGTTCTCCAAACCGTCCTTACTGACCAGACATACGGCATTTTGTCAGTAAATAATTTGATTGATTGTGGATATTTTCAGCAGCGTCCATTTGTCACATGCAAACCATCGTGAGCTGTGTTTTGAAGTTCATTATTTGTCACATGCTGACTTGAAGTACATTACTAGTAGCATAAGTTAAGTTACTTAACTTGTAGAAGGATATGCTACGGACAATTAAGTAACATAACTTCTCATCATCATCTAACATAAGTGATCCTTTGATTAAATGGTCATATGATGGTTTGGTGCAGTGGCATCCGCTGTCTGCGTTCCACAACTTGACACATAACAAAACATGTGTCATCTTCCCAAGCAGGAAAAATGGTGCAGTTCGTTGCTTTTGATGTGGTGTCGCGAAATCACCCATCAATCAATGCATGAAAAAACTCCAGAGATGCATAATAGAGATGACATGCACAGCTATTGTCACCTGACTGCAGGCCTCAGGCGGTGGCAACAGTAATGGGCTTGGGTATCCTCAGAAAAAAGTCAAACAAAAATGCGGTAAGCGAAAACAATGATATAAGTACTAGCACAGTGACATGCGAACGAGTATCACATGACTGTTTCATGGTTAGGTGAATTACTGGAAATTGAAAAGGGAACAAAACATTAATAATAGTAAAACACAATAGGTCAGTCATATGATAGATGCTGTGCACTGAGGCCAAACTGAAAGTGGCAGTTGGTGGTGGAGGCGCGAAATAAATGAAAAAAAACAAAAAAAAGACAGGAAACTGGAATAAGAATCTGTTTGGAACAGGCAAAGGGAACATACATGATAACAAGTTCTGACTCAATTATACTCAATTATACTCAATTATACTCAATCATGTCGAGTTTGGACTCAATTTGTCTCAATTTTTCTCAATTTTTCTCGATTTTTCTCGATTTTTCTCGATTATGTCGAAATTTGCATGGAATACATTTTTGTAGTATTGGTGCCAGGGTTGTTTTTTCTCAATTTTTCTCGATTTTTCTCAATTTTTCTCGATTATGTCGAAATTTGCATGGACCAAACATTAGTAATAGTTGTGCCAGGATCGTTTTATCTCAATTTTTCTCGATTATGCTCGATGGAATGGAACCCAAAAGCTAGTATTGGCCAGGCCTGGATCAGCCATCTGAAGAGCACTTATGCAAGGAGGTGTGGTTAAGAGGGTTTGTGGTTGCGGTGAATGACCACTGTGAAGTTGATGATGTGAAGTGGGTTTGAGGTTGATGCTGTTGTCAAGTGGTCATGTGAGTCATATGGTATCATATGAGTTTGAGCATTTTGATCTCAAGGTCGCCTTGCATCTTTGTCATATTCTCACTCGGCTTTGTTTCGGCCATGCCACGTGAGGGTCGTGATCGTGATCGTTCCAAGAGGGCCAAGCTTGGAATGCCAGGCATGATGATGCAGATGCAACCTCACATGATGGCTCCGCAGATGATGCCCATGATGCCTCCTGGTAACATGATGATGCCGCATCATCAGATGGGTCACATGGGCATGCCACAGCACCAGCAGCAAATGATGATGCCTTCTCAGCCCTCGTCGTCTGATGATGAAGATGAGCATGTTGAAACTGGCGTAGTGTCATCATCAACTGGTGCGGAGGCCAAAGCGGCGGCGGCTCAACCTCCTCCTGGTCAGACTCAGATTCCAGCACCGGCAGCTGGGTCACATGAGCAGATGTCAGCTGAGGTTGCCCGTCACATGCAGCCATTTCCCAGTGAGGGGATGAAACAAAGGATCAGTCGAAGTTGCAGCTACGTTAGGCAGCTGCCGCGGTGGATGCTGCAGGAGGTCTTGGAGTTCTTGAACGAGAACTTTGATGCCACACTTGTGGCCGATTTGAGTGTGAATGGACTCCTTGCCCTCATATTTCTGTTCACCAGAATTCGGCCAAATGTACGCGTGAGTGAACTTCGTGTCTTGGCTTTATTGAATAGGTCCCATTTTTGGCATGGGTACGGTATGATGTTTGCACATAATAAGTAATGGTGGAAAAAGTTGGACAGAAATAGCAAAAGAAAATTAATGTACAAATTTATGTACCAGTCAAAGCATCCTCAAACATACACTCAGGATCAATCATGTGAGTCAATACTACTGATGCAACATAAATAATCAAAATCACGTCAGGTCCGAGGACACAGTAGATTAGGATTCAGTATTGACTATAGCCTACCTCCATGTCATTGTTTCTGTTTCTCTTCGGTCATTTGAGGTCCGGGTGATTCATATGAAGGCATCGCATGGAGTATGAAGCGGGCATACCTCAGGGTTGTGATGTCACATGGTGGCCAAGATGCATTTGATGCCATTCTACAGCGTCTTCCTTTGTCACCACAAGACTTTCATGTGATTGGCTTGGCATCTGAACTTGCTGGTTGGAATGAGTCATTTCTGGAGCGACCTTCAGCCAAGAGTGGTCGAGCCAAGGCCAAGGCCAAAGCAAATGGGGATCAGGGGCAGGGTCAAACGGACATTGGATTGGCATTGATGTCAGCTGCTGCAAGGCCCAAAGCAGCACCAGCACCAGCACCACCACCAGCACGACCTTCTGGTGCTGTGTCTCATGTGCCGCCTCCAGCACCTGTGGTGGCGAAGGCCCCCCCCCAACAGCCAGCAGCAGTGGCACCTGGTCATATGCCTGCTCCTGTCCCATTGGCAGCTCCAGTCCCATTGGCGCCTGGTCATATGCCAGCACCAGCAGTTGCACCATCTCCAGTCCCAGTGGCAGCGCCAGTGGTGCCAGCACCACCACCACCAGCACCCGTCATGCGGGTGGATGAGCTTCTGGCTTCTGCCAGAGAAAGGGCGGTCGCAAATATCCGTCAGGTGGATGGCCCAGGGCATAATGAGATCATTTGCTCAATTTGCCAATATCCGATTGATCCTGCAAATTGGCGTGAGAACTTGTCCTTGCCATGTGGTCATGTGTACCATGAACGTTGTCACCGTGAGATGATTGAAATGAGTAATGGAAGACTGCCTGCAGATGAGTGTCCTGTTGGACGCTGCAATAGTCGTCATCAAGTTCCTGTGTTGCTTGATCATCAAGCTGATCTTGACGCTGAATGGGAAGTGGTGGAGCAGGAGGTTAATGCCGCCCTTGAACATGCAGTTCCTGGTGAACCTGCAGTTCCTGGTGAACCTGCAGTTCCTGGTGAACCTGCAGTTCCTGATGAACCTCCGGCAGTTCCTGATGAACCTCCGGCAGTTCCTGGTGAACCTGCCGTCCCTGCTGAGCCTGTGATTGTCGGAGGGGTGAATGACTTTCAACAGGCGGTCGATGACATGATGTCTTGATCATTTGG
>OMLO01002141.1_pt1 | contig 15712 bp, 4 predicted proteins | sample 1674811 | NCBI WGS metagenome assembly OMLO01 (sample SAMN06265003, study PRJEB25207) | coral metagenome | isolation source: Coral host | place: Mexico:La Bocana,Puerto Morelos, Mexico | collected 2008-11-13 | reverse complement strand
TGAAATTGTAACATCTTCACGATGAATCTGGCACATTCTAATCATTTCACAGTACATATATGTTACTAAACTAGCCTGAGGTCCATATTGGAGAAATATTGGTGAGTTTTTTTTGCAGATTGTGGTCATCCATAGACCTGCCAAAAAAACAAAAAGAACTAGAACAATGTTCTCCAGCGTGGACCAAACAAGCTGGTTCATTTAAGTGTTTTTATAATAACTCTTTGGCCAATTAATTTATCAACATGGTGGTAAAGGAATGTGAAAAAAGTAAGAATTTATTTATTATAAGCTTCTTGCATTGCTTTTGTAAAAAGATTTCTACGTAACAAACAGCTGTTCTTTTTGAATTTTGAATTCCAGAACCTTTCAAGACACATGTGAGAAACAAATACATGTAGATAGTTATACTTCAGAAGAAAGAAAGACATTCACAGTTTCTTGACTTTCTTTTAATACTTGAAATTGCCAAAAAAATCAGATGAATGCGCATAAATAACTGCACATTACAAATGACAATATAATATTATTTATTTATTATTGTAACTTTTCTTCAGCTGCATCAACTATTGACCTGTAGAAATCTTTAGCTCTAAATCTAATTGTAATTAGTAGAAAAGTAGAAAAAGTAGAGCAGTCAATTGAATGTCGTGAAACCAATCTAACCAAAGCAATCACTCTGGCCTATCAAAAAGGACAGACATTCCAATTAGCCAATCAAAACTCTAAATGTGTTTAAGTTAGTCATGGTTGTTTTTGGTTGTACTTTTGATTGGGTGAAACACTGGATGAACGTTTTTAAATAGTGTGGTAGGATGATGCAAAACCAATTACTTTTTGATGTCTTCTGCAAGTTCCTGTAGCTCCTAAGCAGTATTTATTTACACCATTGCAGCTGTACAAGCGATATGACCCCACAACTTCAGATGAATTAGAATTCATGGAAAACCTCTTTAACTGTTTATGCTCTTCATTGATGTACAATGCCAACAAAGATCTTTTCCTGAAAGGCGAGGGTCTTCAACTTATGATCCTCATGTTAAGGTAAGCTTTACATACTGGTATAAACCCATTTTCATCTCAGTCTTTAATAACTCTTTTATTTGTTAGTTGTGCTATTCTAATAGTTTTAAACTACAATTCTCATTAACCAGAGAGTGAGTTGGGTGGTATTATTTTGCAGAGAAAAGAAACTTTCTCGGAGAAGCTCTCTGAAAGTGTTAGATTACTCCATGCAGGGAGCCGAGGGCACAGAAAACTGCAGCAAGTTCATTGAATTTCTGGGTCTCAGAAGCTTATTTCCATTGTTTATGAAGGTATCTGACTGCTCCTACATATTTTCAAGTAATGAGCCCAAAATAGTAACTTTCTCTTTTGTATGTTTTGTATATTAGGCACCAAGACTTGTTTTTGATTTTCAAACCTTTAGTGTTCCTAATCAAAATGTTTTAAAAGCAACAAAGAATTCCCATATAACAATAAAGTGAAGCTGACAAAACTTCTAAAAGGGATTGCTTGTAGCAAGAAAACAACCAGGCTTGACTTGAATTCTGAGTAATTGATAACTGATATATAATGTCATTACTGTGCAAAAGAACTATTGACTATACCCATATTATTATTTCAGCCTCTTAAGAGCAACAAGAAGGTTGGTTCTTCAGAGGATGAGATAGAAGGTGAGTTTTGTAATACTCTCTGGCCAACTGACCAAACGATAATAGGTAACATGCGAAGTACTATCATTCCATTCAAGAGGATAGCAAGCTGTCACTGTTGAACAAGTGATTACTGTCTGTGTACCACATATATAGCTACTTCAACCAAGAAATTTACGACAATCAATGTCCTTGTCACCTTTGCAATCACTGTCTTTTAAAAAACGTTTCCAAGAAAAAAGTGAATAATCATGCTTGTATTACTGTATTTAATCGTTTCCGTAACAAAGTTCCTCAATCTTTATTGGTTCCTGTATGGCTATTTGTGAGATAATTGGCACGGGGAACTCCCATACAAAAAGAACCAGGGTGTGCATTGTACCTTTTAGGGGGGTCAGCCTCTAAGCCACACCCACAAAATAGGTTCTTGTTATCCCTTAGGGTTTTTTTTCAAAATTTCCAAGGAGCACCCCGAGGGTTTAAAATTCAAGTTTTCACTTGTTTAAAGACAATACTCAATGTTGTTTGTCTTTCATCACAGAACACACCTGCTCAATAATCATGTGGCTGTTCAGAAACTTAGCTGGGAACTTAAAATCTCGTCTTGTTCAGAAGTTTGTTGAAAATGATCATCTTAAGGTGGACAGATTAATGGAACTTCACATTAAATATCACAACAAAATACAAGACTGTGATGCAAAAATAGAGACAGAAAAACAGGTAGGATTATGGGTTTTGTCGTGTAAACAGCAGGTTCTCTTATCTCTAACAATGTTTTATTGGAGCCCGGTGATCGAAAGCCCCGGAAACATTCCGGGTCCGCAAAGCCATTTTTAGTTTATCTGTAGCTTAAAACCGAGCGGTGTGTACGCTAGAAACCTCTTGTATGAAGAAATCTTCTATTCATGTTAATCATATGTAAATAAAACAGCTCTGTAATTATACGGTTTGAGATTCTGCTACGTAAGGGTTTCAGGCTACGAAAACTTTTTGGGACGTTCGAGAAAGGGGCTCAGCAGCTGGGTTAGCGTAAAGCGGCTTTCGATCAAGCCTACCTTGATTTGTGTGATGTCTTTTCAAAAAACATTCGATTCTAATTTTGTTTTTTATTTGTGTAATGTCAATAGGAACTTCTAGATGAAGGAGAGGAGATGGACGAGGCTTTAGAGGACGAGTTTTATATGCGGAGACTGGACGCTGGTCTGTTTACTCTTCAGCTCATAGACTGTATCATCATGGAAGTTTGCTGCTCTGGTGTCACCTCGGTAATGAACACAATAATCACTGATGTATTTGTTATTCCTTTTGTTCCTTTACAATCCATAACCAAAGAAAAAATGTAGGAGACTGGGACGAATCTTCTAGACAACCACTGTAGTACCACGCCTCCCCCCACCGCCAGTATCGCTCTTTACCTTGAATATATGACTTAAATGTGAACTGTGGAGAAAGATGCAAAGATATGGATGATCATCGCCGTTTTGTAAACAACTTAAGCGGTTGTCAAAAGTGGATTCGAAAAACGGGATTCGAAATCATGACCTCTGCGGTACGGGTTGAGCTATAAGCCAACTGGGAGCCGGTCAGTTTGTGAGTTCGTAATATACCCCTAGATTGTGAAGAATACAGTTTGTTATACCTCCCAACTCAAATACGTTTTCCGACTGGAAGAAGACGTGTCACGTGCCGTTGGTCAAAACTTGCTAACTCCCCAGGGCGAACAAAACTCACTAACTCCCTAGGGAAACAACAACTTGAACTTTCGATTCCAACATGATTCGGTCGTGCGCTTTGAAACCGCGGCAAATTTGTGGGCCAGCTGGCGTAAAGCAAACGATTTTTACACAGTTTTTTTTTTCTATTTTTGAGTTGCGAGGTAAAACAAAAACACTTAATGACTAGCCCTGCGGGAAACAGTGAGTCTTATTTCCCCTGCACCGTAATGTTCCCCTCGGGGAAAATAAATAATAATTGTCTCCTTTACAGATAAAACAACGAGTTGTTACTCTGTTAAATCAACATGGAGGTTCTATGAAAGACATTAGAGTGATTATGAGAGGTAAGCGGATTTTTAACTTAGCGGTTTCTCAAATGGCTGCTTTTTATAGCAGCTGTGTTTGTGTTTGTTTACTGAGCTTAGTAACGAATGGCGCAAAATGGTTTAAGCAATGATGGCAAGAGGTTGTTTTCCTGACCAATGGGCTGCCAGAACCAATCGTGTTTTGACTCACGTGACTTTTCCCTCGTTGGGTACCGGCGACGTAATTCTGTTTAGTTCGCGACTTTGTTTGCAGCCACTGTGATTGGCTCATTGTTTACTTTGTTTCATGCTTAACAACAGACTATAGAGAAGCACCCTAGGTAATGGTAGGGTCGTGTATTAGAGTGTCTCTAGAGAGAGAGAGAGAGATTTATGGTAGGAAAGATAGATGCAAAAATATGTTACTAGTTAGAGAGTTAACTGCGCGGTCAGGAATAAAATAATGAAACGATTTCTCGTATTCAACCGGATTTAAACGCATGATCTGTGCGATACCAGTATCATACTACCAACCGAATTACAAGATTTGCCGGAAACAGATCGGTCGTTAGTTAAGTTTATGTCCATTAAATGATTGTCAAGGATAAGTTAGAAAGTTTCAAAGCAAGCCTACATCACCGAGAAACGACCTTTGTTGAACGAAAAAGAGATAGCTCTCTCACGGCACTGAAAACTGTTTGTGTTTGTATCCGCAAACTTTCACTGTAGATAAATAACATGCTGAAATGATTTTCAATTTCGTATTATAACTTGGCGTACATTACTCTATACTTACAAATACAATGCGAAAAAGAATCGTTCTTGTATGAGAGGATTCCATATTTTAGTGTTGTTCCGGCCGCTGCGAGGCAGACAGACAAAAGGAAGCGATAGAAAGAGCAGCTTGTTAAAAAGTGAAAAGAGACGTAAAGTGACGGAAAAGAGACTGCACCAACCTCTCGGTTTTCCGTCTGACGCGTCAGCACTGATGTAGTAGGTCTTTCCACAGATATCACTTGAAGTCTCTTAATTAGCTTTGCGGAAAATCTTCTGAACATCGCAAGATTTTCTTAATATCTCAATAAACCCCCTTTAAACATTTCTGAATATGTTCGTTAAAAATTTACCGATTTTGACTGAATCAGAATTGCCAACATTTTTTTGCAGTAGTAGGAGTTTAGGAGGATGATTCAAGCACTTCGATGTTAACAGCATTAGTAATTTTGAAAGTTTTTGTTATAGCTCTTTCTGAAATACATTTTTCGAGTGGGAAATCGCTGAACTGGATTGTTTCTGGCGTGGAACTGAACATTAATTTCAAGAAATAGCGAGAACACAGGACTAAACTAAAAAAACTATGAATATTGCGAAATATCCTTAAAATGTCTAATATTTTCTAAATGTCTCAGAAACCTCTCAGTATCCTCCAAAGTATCCGGATGTTTGTGGAAAGGCCTAGACAGTATGGTTTTGGTCAAAATACAATAGCGGCTTTGTTTTGCTTGTATCCAATTAGAATATGCCGCGAGTGTTGGAGACGCCAAGAGTAAAGAAAGCCGCGAAGCTGAAAAGAAGAGAATCCTGTCACTCATCGATCGATTTTAACCATTAAAACATGCTGTCGTCTTTGTAATACTCGAACAGTTCCGATTTAACTTGAGAGCACTCGATTCTCTGAACAAGGTCACGACAGCTTGCCAACATGGCGAAAATCGCAGGCTCAGTGGATTTCTCAGAGGCGATATTTTTCATCGAAGGAGAACTGAACTATTTCCCGTCTGTTCGTTGTGCGACCCATCGTTGATCCAGTATAAAACGTTTTAGCAGCAACTGTACAAATTTATTAAATATTTGCTAACAAAAAGTGTGTTGTTTACAAGTGCTTCAAGATTTCTAAGCAGTTCTTCTTGTCAGAGGTGTTTTGTAAACGAAGTGCCCCAACGACACTTAGTAAACGGAATCCTCTTGTCTGGGAAAAACTATTAACAAAGAATTAAAACAAGGGCTTCAATTCTTACTTCCTCAGATCATTTCTCTCTAAGCTTTCTAAACTTTACGTCAGAAAAAACTCCCGTATCTGTTTCACGGGTTCCTCCTCCCAGTATGGAAACAGCTACTTTTTTTTATAGTGTTCGTGTCATTGTTTGGTGATAATTCATAGCGCTGGACGGAAGCTGCTGCGGTCAGTTCTATCTTACTGCTCGTGAGATGTTTAGTATGAAAGGTGACCATGTCTCATCCACATCTTGTATAAATAAAAGTTTTGTGCGCAACTTTCACCTTCAAAAAAAAAAATTTTCAGGTACACTTCTCCATTGGGTGATCGAAGAGGAGAGCCTGCCCCCGTATTTTTGGTGAAAACGTCAGGTCCTAAGGGGGGGGGGGGACACCAGCCTCTCCTTTGGACGCAATCCGTCTTTGTGTCGCTTTCAGATAAAATCGCGTCGTAAGAAAATTGTGGATCTTATAGAAAAGTGTTTGTTATGACAGAGAAATATTTAATACAGCAATCTGTGAGAAAACTTCGTTTCGTGTGTTAATAGGGACTAGCATAAGTGATTCTTGAATTGGTCCATCTTTTGTAGCGTGCTTTGATTAATTTAACTCCGTTGATTTTGATGTCTGGAATTGTTAAGCTGTTTTGGTCGTTACAATGTTTTTTACTCCAGAGCACTTTGCCTTCTACTTGAAGCACCGGGTTTGATTGTAATTTACTTCATAACACTAAATGAATTATTCAGAAATTCAATTGTTTCAAGTACGTTATTTTCCCGCGAATTATTAAGTGGAAAACAGGTAACAATGTTTATTCAACGTAATTCCCCCATTCTAATGTTGTGGGCTGATTACAAGACGATTTCTGTTGAAATTTTGGTTCGTATTCAAAACATTTTCTCCAATTTCGTCTGGATGCTTAATACTCCCAACATTTTTAAATAATCTTGATTATTTTCCCACTAATTTTATCCTGGGCACATATGTTTTCCTGTGGCGACTGTTTTATTGATGAGTTAATGACAGCAGACTACTAGTGAGTTTAAGAAAACCGTCATAATGCAGAATGCAATAAACCCAGTGAATTACATGACGTCAGAAGGCGATTCGGAACCGAAAGCTAGCCTTCTGTTTGGTGCGAGAAAATCCCCGGATTAATAGGTTTTAACGGCGTGAATCTACAAGTCATCCTTAGAAAACAAGTGCATTCTTGCTGTTTGACAATGTGTTTTATGCAAATGAGAGACGCTGAGTGTCACAGACCAGACGTTCTTTTAAGCCGTAACTCATTCAGCTATTTTGGTATTAAATGGCTTCCCGCGTTTCCGTGGCAACGTGTCTGTGCAATTCTACAATGTGTTACTTTGTGAATTGAAACTGCATGGGAACAAAATTAGCGAAAAATAAAGAAAGCTGCGTTGTGACTGCTATTTAAAGTTTTGTCTTAATTACAGACCTAAAAATTCTGAAAAAGTTTACGGCGAAATGCAGCAAAGAGGATGAGATTACTTTTAAAGCCTTTCCGCTCTTTCAGTTTAAGCTTGCAGTGAAATTAATAATGGTACATGTTTTTTGTGTTTCTAATTTCATGCCACCAAAGTGTATTTTGTGGCTGTCAATTACGCCTGTGGTTTACCTTCCAAGCCATTCGGTGCTTTCATAATTGAGCTATATTACAGAGACTAAAACAGCGAACAGCAGCTTTTTAAGCCGTGTGCGATTTTAATTCAATTTCTGTGAAAGACAATTCTAGTTGGTCTTCCTTTATACGAGTATACCCCACTAGAAATAATAACAATTTGTGAAGTATAGCTTAAAACTTGATCTTTCCTTTTTCAGTGTCCGATGTTTCTTTTAGTGTCAAACGTAGGAGAACATTTACTGTGTTAAGCTGTGCTAAAATTTATAGCTTCCATTGATGTTTTTGACATGAAAATGAGATTTATGTGAATATCTTCTCCGAGCAGGATGGTAACTTGTAATATTTATGATTTGTTGGGGTGATCTGACATCAGGCGAATTGTGAAATTCGAGCTTCGCGTAGGATGAAGGTAAAAAAAAAAAATTAAAACACTGTTGTGTTCGACCTCGAATCTTTTTTGCAATTTTCTTCGAAGTACACTCCAGTATGCTGCCAGTATGGTTAGGTTTGCTTGGTGGGAAAGCATCCTTTGGCAGAAATGTCATGTTGTTCTGCTTGTAACTTCGTTTCGTTGTAAACAAAGCGAAATATATATTTATATTTATATTCTGTATCAGTAAGCTCCATAGGTGCATTTCTTGTCGGAAATTGCATTCAACAGGCTTGATATAATAGCTTTGACCTGTGGTAAAGTGACGCGCTTTTACGTCATGGGAACCACAAGTGTTTTCAAGAACAATCTCCCGCGTGGGTTTTTATTTTACTTTGAAGTGTAAATAAATCTTGTTTCAGGGTAAATTATAGTAGTTTGATTCTCAGCCCGGATGTCAACAGATATAACCTCATTTTAGTTTTTTTTCCCTCAGGTTTTATGCCATGTCGTTTTATAGATTAAAATGAAGAAAGGTAGAGAAATGTAAACTCTTGGTTTGTTAAAACAGCGATTTGAAAGCTAGTTTTTAAGTTTTCTATGATTGAAAATCTTTCAATTTTGATATCTAACCCTCGCTTGGAAATTTGTACACAATATTAAAATCGGACCTGACAGGTCTTTGTGCGTGTAATGTCGAAAAAGAAAATAAATAACGTATAGGGTCGAAAGAAGAAAATTAAATACCTTACGCCTCAGTCGTTCAAAGCGATTGAGAAATATCTCTTAATTGATACAGGAGAGTTGAAAAATTGCCAATGTATTCGTGTTTTTCACGATTGCTAAGATAAGGCCTAAAAAATATGTATAATATTAAAATAGGCGAGAATATTGTTTGAATCCCTACAAGTAAATCAGTGAAAGTGGTTAATAATATGGACTCGGAAATGTCGCTAATGAAGCTTCCTGTAATGAAATTTTCAGCCAATAGTGTTAAAGTGTGAGCCGCTCAGCCAATCAGGCGATGGCTCGTCGCTTTTGGCGCGATTTCGTGCCCGTCAGGCCGCATTTACCGCCAAAACTCTGGTGCGCCTGCGATAGCTCATGCATATTAATTTTCATAAATTATTTGTGATATTTTGTATGCAGATGAGTGGCCTGGCAACAGGTGGCCCAACAAGTAGCCTAGAGATCTCTTTGAGTACAGCTTACACAGCTCGAGTTCCCTGTTCCACAGCAAACCCCGCCTCCAAAACACCCTGAATAATAGCCGAGATGTCTCGCTAATGGGCCCGAGGCCTTGTCTTGAGTGTTTATATCCCCCTTGCTTTTTCTTATTATCGGAAATGATTAGAAACTGCATTTTATTCGAGAGAGGCTCCACTGGACAGCCACTAGGATTTGTGTTCTGAGCCCGAGAGTCAGTGTGGGAGTTGCGTTTGAATGAACATCTACCCGTGGTTTCCGGTTGGAATTCTGAAAATTCTATAGGAACATGTGGGCAGTGAAATATTGTTAATAGCTTCTGTTGACGGATGATCGAGAGATGGATTTCCAAGACAAGAATTATCTCCATTTATTAAGCTGTGGTATTGGCGCGGATGGCTCGTTTCTTTCCTGGAGAATGGTGAATTTCGTAATAGAAGGAAATGTCGGTGTTGTCAGTGGACCAAACTGCTGAGAAATGCCGAAATCGTTCTTGATTAAAAAGGGAAGAGAATATGGAGGCCTGTCTTCAAACTCCGGTTTCCAAACAGACCCGACTGTTACCGAAGGTGAGCGATGTGTTTTCGCCTGTTACTAAATATCTTTTATTTTTATTATTATTATTTGATATATTTTTCTGGGGGCCAAGCTTTTGTATTTTGCTTGGTTGTTTCGTTTTTCGCCATGGCCTGACACAGAGAAATTTGTTGATTGTATTCTCTTGGTAACACCTGTTGGGTTTTTTCTCTTGCTTACCTTTTTAGGAGCAACGAGCGAGTCGGGAAAGGCATCGGTCTCGCAAACCCTACCACATTCCAAGCTGAAACACCGCGAAAACGGTAAAAAAGCGGACGGACTCGCCGAAGAGGACACTAAAGGAGAGAATTTCGATGAAAACGGGAACTGTGTTGAAGATTATAGCGCTGAACGACGTGGGGATCGACGCCAAAGAGGCGCTGAACACACCAGCGGTGGTCGAAGCCGGTACGTGTGTGCCGATTGTGGTAAATCGTATGCCACGTCGTCGAATCTCTCCCGACATAAGCAGACTCACAGAAGCTTGGACAGTAAGCTAGCCAAGCGCTGCGAACACTGCGGCAAGGCCTATGTATCCATGCCGGCGTTGGCTATGCATGTTTTGACGCACAAGCTTCTTCACAAGTGCGACGTATGCGGGAAAGCCTTTAGCCGTCCGTGGCTTTTACAGGGGCACATGAGGTCGCACACGGGTGAGCGGCCTTTCCTATGCCCTGAATGCAACAAGGCGTTCGCGGATCGCTCGAATCTCCGGGCACACATGCAGACGCACTCCCCGCTCAAGCAATTCAAGTGCGACCGCTGCGATCGAACGTTCGCTCTGAAATCATACCTCAATAAACACGCTGAGTCCGCCTGCGCTCGCGAGATCACTACAAGCAAAGCCCAGTAAACGGTAACTAACACGATTCTTCGTTCTAGAAGCTGAGGTGAAAAAAAGCTTGGGCAAAACACAACTAAGATAGGTAGTTAATGTAGCTTTGTGTTCTTGTATTATTATTGGTCATATAACCTGTAGAGCGTTTATCGCGAAATTGAGGATGTAGATCTAAAATTGCAGATTTGAGTCTGCGAAAGACAATGCAAAAATTGTGGCAAAAATAATTCAAGCTGAAATTTGTTCTAAGCCATAATATGCGTTTTTCATGATTAATCTGCGATGTGTCTCATATGAGAGACGTGACCAAGAATATTAAGAGATTTAAGTTCTTTCTGGGAAAGAAAAATATATTAGCTGTCATTTGTGGTAGTATTTACCTTGTCCGACGGTGAAAAATAAGAGTATTTGCTTTGGATGTTCGAGAGGAAGTTGATTGGACTTCGCACAAGGAGAGTTTTAAGCGATTGATAGTTGGTGTTTATCTGCTATGCCACCAAGAGTTCGATTTCATCTGAAATCTCACGGAAATATTACTGAAGTAAAATATATTCACTATGGGAAAACTCGGCTCCCACAACGCTGGAAATCCGTGATCTTAGTTCGCTAGGAAGTAAGAGTTTTTTTCGTGTTTTATTGGTGCAATTTCTAAGGGTATTTGGCTTTCTTCGTTAGTGGCAAATTCGTTGTTAATTTTAGACTTGTTGGTTCAGTTGTATTTTGTATTCACTTTCCTTACCTTTTTAATATTAATAAGGGGCCATTTCCTTTACTTTAAAACTGAATAATTCGACCGCGTCGACGATTTTCTCCGCTTTACATTTTCAAAGCGATAATAAGGAAAAAAGAATTCAACACGGAAAATAATTTGTAGAATGATTTGGAATTTGCACAGGCTGTATTGCCAGGCAGTTTGTTTGCTATGTTTCATAAATTAAAATTCATAATTTATTCTTTCGCTAAAAACCACGTCTTTTGAATTAAGTAATTGTATTGAAGACGTCGTGAAGAACCTAGGTGTATGGTTTGGAAAGGATTTCCATTACAGTTGGGTTTCAAAAATAATTAAATAGAATTTTTAATTTTTCTGGCCATTGTGAAGCATTGGCTGATGCGCACGACAAGATATTTTAAGCCCTGAATTATCAATTTAAATCCTTGAAACACCAGACCAACGTTAGGGTGGAAAGCTAGGAAGTTTGCGTATCGTTTTGGTTTATTCCACGGCCTTTTCATTGCCGTTGAATATTTGGTGATCAAATTATATTACACTCGTTTTGGACGATAACGATCTATCGTGAGATAGTGAAAAGCTTCGAATCCTTCCCGGTTCATCTTCAGTAAAAGCGTTATTCAGATCATAAATCTTGTCATACAGGATTTATGGAGAGACTATCGCTGATCTTTAGTCGTTAATTGCCATTTTCTCCTTAATTAATACATTTGTCGTTGATTCAAGAAAATGTAAAACATGAGATTCCCTTTTGTCAAGGGTTTTTTTGGGCTGACTTATAAATTACACTCTCCATTCATGTTTTGATTTAAGAGATTTAAACATTTGATATAGGTTTTGGGGTTCTATTGTAAGTCTATGCATGGTGTTCAGGTCGTTTGATGGGCTAAAATTATCTGCATGTATATATTTAGGGAATTTGAACAGATCAATGAATTATAGCCACGTAAAATTAATTGTACATATGTTATCATGTAAAAAGAAGTCTTTAGAAAATGCATTTTATCCTTTCATTCCTTATCAGAAGATAATTTTTTTCTTGAAATGTCAATGAACAGTCGGCATGCAGGTCATGGGAATTTAGAATTTGGTCAGCAAGAGGAATTTGGTACTAGGATGAACGAATTAAAGGACTAATATGTACATACCTGGCGATATCAGGATACGGTAGTTATAGATCGCACGCTCGGTCGGGCGATATCAGAGGACTTTCTGTCCTTAGTCTATCTGCATTACAGATATTACTTGCGTACACTGTAAAGACGCCTCTACATTGTTAATATTTTTGCTCGTATATTTTAGATATCGTATTATGGTACATTCGCTGTGTAACCTTTAAAATTTCTATTTTGCTAGTCAGAAAAATGCTATATTTGCGCTTTGCGTTTAACTGCTTATTTCACTTTTTGTGGAAATGTAGTTCTCATTTCGTTGCAAGAAATGGAGTGTAACTTAGCAGCAGCAGGTCTGTGAACGGAATCCAGCGGAATATTTTCTGTATTAACTACTTTTAAGACTCCTATTGAGCACCTTCAAAGACTTGTCTGACGTCACAGGTCAAGTTCATAATATCACGTTGATAATCTGTTTGTAATTATCTGTTGTGGGTTTTCTTCTCATTCAAAGGAGGCCTCTGCAGTAAATGTATTCCTTTGTTGTGGAATCTCTGATTAAACTGTGACAGGTTGCCATTGAGTCTGTGTGTTTCCTGGTTAGTCGATGTTCTCATTCAGCAGCACGGCACGACAGGTTCCGTGTTGAAAAAAGTTCTTTTGTTTCGGAGAAATCGGAACCGAAAGTCGTGGAGACAGGTGTACTAAATGGGGAAAGGGGCTCGTGTGGGGTTACACTCATAACTATACAATTTTACAAAAAAAATACCAAAAGAAATAGGCGTAATGTTTGCGAGATTCTCATGGACAACACTTTTTTGGGGGGGATAGGATGAGATTAGACGGTATTTCGTTTTCCCTACTATCTCTTGTTACCAACTTGGTAAGCGATAAAAAAGAACAGAGAATCGCCGCGCCATTTTGAGGGGCGAATAAACATTGGGTAAAATGAAGTGCGAAGATGTTTGTGTAGTAATGTATATTTGACCTGTAAAAATTAGTCACTTTACTTTGATCCTTTGTTTCTTTTCCATCTGATTGGCTCCAGCACACGCTGAGCATTATACTGATCGCTGACTAGTGGTGTTATCACAAACTCGCGATCGTCGTATCAAATGCTAAACACCTGAACGGTTTTGTGTATTATTAGGACTGACAAGATAACTTCACTGTGATTGGCTGACAGTATGCCAATCTACCCTAATTGTTATTTTGCACTAGAATGCAAATTAGCGCGAGTGCTTTTCGTAATTTTCTCAGCCATATAATAAATGAGTAATCGCATGAAAGTCCTAGCAATTAAGAATTTACCCACTCGCACAAAAGGTCCTAAAAGCTCGCGCAATTTTGAAAGGATTTTTAAATATCACTCGTAGTGTAAATGCTTAATCGCACTAGCATTGATACGATTATCCATACAAATGTGGGTTTTACGAGTGAAAAATGCAAAATTCAATGCAGGAATTGAAATAAATTAAAAGTGCCATCTTGTATATGTAGAACTGAATTAGGCATGTATTATTTTGCCTAATTCTCTGAGCCGTAGACAACGAATAGTCGAATTTTTCTACACAGCTCCGAGGCGTTTTCCCTCGGAAATTAGGAGGGGCTGGAATGAGACTGTGAAGTAAAAACTGTCCTGTACGCGGCAACACCGAAAATTATTATGGGTGGAAGTGTACTGCTGTAAGTTCGAAACGGTTTACCAATATAGCAAAGCAATTTCTTGGAACATTTTTCAGAAATTGTTGAATTTCCGAAAAGCGAACCATTTGACCGAAAATTCGGGAAATTTCTGGAGGGCAACCAAATGGAACGGAAATTCCCGATAATTAATTTCTGAAAATATCGGCATACCTTTTAAAGTTGTCCGTAAATTTAAGAAAATACTGTTCCATTCGCCACTGGAAATTTCCGTAAAGACAAACCGAAATTTTTTACTGAATGGAAAGCGTGCATGGTTTCTTCTTTGCTCGGTAATAATATTACCCATAGTACCTTTCAGAATTGTCGCGTCTCCTTTAACGCTTCCTGAGAACTTCTTTACCAATTTCAGCGATTCCCAAAGACCGATTCAATTCTAGCTCTCTATCACCAACTCGTTAATAGGGCGTTATCGGGGTTACTTTCCAAACTGACGAATTTGGTGGACTGTGTACACGGTTCTTCTTGGGTAATTGGTGAGCGAGAAACGGAAAAAGGTTAGTTTGTCATTTACTGGATGATCAATGCCTAAGATGAGAGACAAAGGACTGACCAAGCCTCGGTCTTGAATTTTGGATCATTTTTGTCATTTGCTGCGGCCAAGAAACTATGATGTTAGACAGAGTAGTTGATTGTGATCTCAAAGTAGGCTTCTGACAATGGGCCTTCAAATCTTAAAGGAGATTCTAAGTGACTCCCACTCGCGGTTGAAAGTTATCATCGTCCTCAAGCTTTTGCGATGAGGCTTGCAACTTATTTGTTAAAGGAATCACTTAACACCTGTGAAAAGCTCTTTGCAGTCTTACTCTGCTTTTGAGATACTGGTAATTTAATCCATTCTACCACAGTTCTTCCTCATGTGGTGATTATATTGTACAGGGGACGTCGCAAGACGAAGTAATTTTGACTTAAAATAGATCACATACTCACTATTCAAAAAAGGTGATTATAGAACAACAACAAAAAACAGAATTGTTTTAGTTCAGTAAGAAAACAAATTACAAAGTTGAAAAATTTAGGCTACATTTTTCAGTGCATATCTCCCTTAAAATGAAATATGGTGAATTACTTTAGATTTTTACAGAGAATGTAAAGTGGGGCGCCTCTCTCCGGTAGGTATCAGTTCAGTTTAACTCTGCACTGATATGGAACCGCCCGGTTTGGCGGATAGCACTTTCGAAGGATGCGTAGGTCGCGAACACTTTTTTATGCAAGCTTTGTAATTTCTCACGAAATCGAATCCTCAAATCAAAGTTGTTTTTCAAAAAAGTTAAGGTAAAAAAATCTGGTTTTATGTTTCCGGAATCGTTATTTGTTACAAATGTAAAATCGTTTACTGGTTTTTAAAGCTAACTTTCCCCTAACCCTTGCAAGTCGACGTAAAGCAATTTTTTCTCGACACGTTTGAAAGGTCGCCATTTGTGTAAGCTGGGAGCCTATATCTCGTCATCAAATTGGCAGAGTATAAAGTTTGTTTTTAATTGCTTTTTATACATTTTATTGATCATTTACTATCTGAAGCGAAAATTGGAGACATTTATTTAGTACGTCAAATTATTCTCAAAAGACACAGCAACATGAGCTTGTTAAATAGTACATTAGCTGGCCTCTTAATCAGGGGGCCTTGGCACGAGGAAAAGGTGACTCTGAGACACCTTCGACATGATTTGATTGGCTAAATTCTTGGACTAAGACTTTTCTCTCTGGTAAATCACCGCTGGTCCCCACAAACAACCGTTCAATTATAGCCTGCGAACGCAGACCTATTTCCGGCTCTCGCTTGCCTCCGCCGAAAAATACGGTCTGCGAACTCGAGCCGCGAAACGATTTCCGTGACGTCAGGTCTTATAGACCAATCACA
>OMLO01002140.1_pt1 | contig 15715 bp, 9 predicted proteins | sample 1674811 | NCBI WGS metagenome assembly OMLO01 (sample SAMN06265003, study PRJEB25207) | coral metagenome | isolation source: Coral host | place: Mexico:La Bocana,Puerto Morelos, Mexico | collected 2008-11-13 | reverse complement strand
GGCAGGGAGCAGGACTTGAACCCGGGACCTCCGGATTACAAGTCCAGCGCCCTAACCACTAGGCCACGCTTGCCTCCACAAAGGAAAGTCGCAGCTAAGTCGCAAGAAAGTAGCAGCTAAGTCGCAAGTGAAAAAAAAAGAGATAGAAAAGTATATGTCCCTTTGAAGCCACCGTAGAATAAAATAACAAAACTTTCAGCTTTAAATATTTCAGTAAATATATGTTATTAAACTAGCTTGCTTGTTCCGTACTGGAGGAATATTAGTTGGCTTATGGACCAGGGTCAATAAACTTTAAACTGAGTCCAGTTTTTCCCAACACACCCGAACAAGCTAGTTCAATAAAGTAGTTTATTATAATAGCTCATGAGCACTATAGGCGTCACAATAGGCTTGTCTAATTGTATTTCAGAAGTTATACAGAAAGCAGAAGACGCACCTACCCTTAAACTCGACAGGAACAGCTACGGCCATCTGCAGGACTGTAGCAATTTCTACATACACAGTGATGCCAGAGCTGAAGGAAAGAATAATTCTCGGATAGCTTTCTCGCGTGTCATTTCTAATAAACACCTTCGCAGATTGCAGTTCGTGTTCATACTCGATAACTCTTGGAATTCCGTCAATAAGGACTTCTATTAGCTGAAGCTCACTTCGTTGAACCTAAAAAATTTATAGCATAAAAAAGCGTTTATATTGTATTATTTTATAGTGGCATGCCTGCGTCACATAGCTTCACATGATCCAATATTAAAACTGCGTGAACGCTCAGTGCAGCATACTGTTGATGTTGGGTGGTCACTCAGTTTAAATTCGCTAGTCCATGCCAATTCTATGTTTGTGTCAAAGATTAACTGCAAGCCTGTTGAGGTTAACGTTCTATCATCGCGTTATCATAAAATGAACGCATCACTCTATAGCATTGTAAATGGTTTCAACCCAAGAGTATCAGCAGTTCGTATATAGCTCGCCCAATCTCCTGTCAATGAACCGTTTTCCATGTAGTTGGAATATTCATACTAAGCGGAATAGTGACTCACTTGAATCAAGCTACCACCCTGCTGCTTCATTGCGAATGCGGTAAATACTGTAGCTGGTGATTTTCCATTGTGTCCACCGTTTAAAGGCTGCATTCTTCCTTGAAGAACGAACTGGCTGTTGTTGATGCTAAGGACTGTATACTCGCCGAATCCATTGAACGTATACTCCACGTTATCAAAGGTAATGATGTGAGGATCACCAAATGACGCCCCTGGTGTAAAAAATATAATAATCAAGAGTTATAATCAGAATAAAAGTGAATTGAGAGAGGCAGGGACTTTCGAAAAGCCCACTACGGAATAATCGACCAAAGTGACAGGAAAGTATTTTGTCTTATGAGTTTTGGTTTGTTATTACGTTTCTATTATTAATTTAAACAATTTATTTTCAATTTTACCACTTCTAAAGCGTCACAATCGATTACTGACTGAATCTCCTTCTAAAACTTCACAATCAGTTACTTAAATAAATGCACATAGTATGGCAAAGGCATGCTCTGAAGTGTCTCAGTATTATCTTTTTTGTAGTTGAACTGTTGTTTCAATGTAGCGAAGAAATTACATAGATTTGTCAAGGCATAATGACTTTACTGAAACCTTTTGACCGGTCAACTGAGAAGTCAATTACATGGTACAGACTTCTTCTTAATTACCGATATTTGGAGGAATATATTCCGACCCAGATGCCACCAGATCCTGGTACTTGAAGCAATTGTCTGAAAACATGCAGCATTTTAAGTAAGGAAGGATATCCTCCTGAAAGAGTGTAAATATTGACTCTGACGGATTGCTGACTCCACTTAGAGGTCCTGCAGTTATCTCTCCCTCATTGTCATAGCAACATTTCCTTTGTAATCCTCTAACACTGGGAAACGTACAAAGAAACGAAAGTTGGTAAATTCGTATTAAGTATGTATGGAAGTGTTCATTAATGTTTCGTAAAACGTCGGTGGGTTATAAAAGAGAAGAGGTTTAAAAACCATGATTGTTAACAGCTAAAAAGGAGTAATTTCCACTATTTTTGACAACTTGCTCGATATCATTCAATATGAGAAAGAGAGGGTGGAGTGAAAGGAAGTTAACACCCCATTTAGACCTTATTGCCTTATTGATCCTTCTCGAATAATTGTTTTATCATGCTCAGTAGGGTATATATAAGGAATTAGCTTTTTTATCCTTTGTGCTCTCATGGGTATAGGACAAAACTAATACACTAAGACTAAACACCTTTGACACTGTACTGATCTACACCTGAAGCGTTTTGTTCTGTAACAAATGTCCGCATTTTTGTAATAGATCTTACATAGGGGCAAGATCTGTACATCGCATAGCTCGCAGAGCGCAAAACGTCCCATATCCGCCTCCATCTGTCGTCGAGTCTTTGGGCAAGGAGTTAACCGACCATAACCTGCCAAGTTAGAGAAAACTCATTTAAAGAATTATGCGTTATAAAGTATATCATTCATTAGAATAAAAAATAGCGTCGGTGAATTCTGCTTTATTCTGTTATGCACTGCGGTTGAAGTTAATATAACATAAAATAAAAAAGAGCAGTTTTATATGGAATGTCGAAAGCAATCAGAAAATCACGTTAGTTTTGGTTTAGTTTTACTAGGGTTTGAGATTGGCTAAGTAGTGTAATTGTTGAGTGATGGGTTTGTTTTCTGGTTTTACACTGACACTCACTTGCAACAACACTGTATAAAGTGTTTTTTTTCTATGGGGAAATAATGTTATATATCCTACTTCCTCCAACGATCAATAAAATCTTTTCTCATGTGTTTAGGTTATTAAAATTGTCCGTATTTTGTTCTTGTTTTTGTTTTCTTTAATTATTGATACTCGCCTTCCATAAAAGAAAAATGATTTGCTTTGTTTCTTATCCAATCTGCGCAGCTTTTATTGGCCAGCATTTCATTGGTTAAATGGAAGAAATCACTTCCAATCCACTCTTTCATCGCATATTTGTGATCATCATTGTTCTGTAAGGTTCGCACAAGAATCATGTGTAACAATGTAGATGCATTGTGGTCCTTCCTAATAAATAAATAAATAAATAAATAAATAAATAAAAAAAGGCATAATTGAGTCATCACGAAGAGGTAATCACCTGTCTTTTTTACAATGGTGGTGTCTAAAGGTCCTTCACCGGGCCATGAAGTAACTGATTCAATAGATGTGTGCATGTGACGGTATAATCCGGTCTAGCCCGTTTTGGGCGATGGTCATGACCAATGAGAAAGGATAACTAATGTTACTGACTGACTGGGGTTTCGACAACATAACACCTTAAATTCCACAATCACAAAGTTCAAGTATTTCAGTTTTCCTGATCTCTGTCATCGAGATTTCTCTGTTCGTTATTCAAATTAACTTTCGACTTTCAAAACGAAATTAATTGACTGTTTCGTTATACACCCACCTCAAAGTCTCCATCTTTGGAAGATGAAACTCAGCTTTTCCAGTATTTAGTTGGTCGCTGATGAGAGTGACACTGCTGTGAACTTTGATTCCTCCTCGACCATCCAATAAATTTATGATTTCTACCGTTACAAGCTGCTCCGCCGCCAGTTCTTGAGAATCCCAAGAGATGCCAACGTGTTTACCAAAGGTCCAGAGATTGGGGTCGCCTCTCTGTACGTATGCATCATAAAAATTGGGAGGCTCTAAATTCAAGAAAAAATATATGAAACGCTTTGTCCATGAGAGTATGTAAAACGTTATGATTAGGAAAACGTTTTAACTGTAACAGCAACACGACCAAGCAGTTTATGAAATAAATCCAACGTCACTTTCGATCCATTCTCATTGCATCGTTCATACTCATAGAAATACGGTATCTAACATTTTACTTTGCAATGATTTAGACAGGGAATTTGCCATCTTTTTGTATTACATAGATGTTCAAAAATTAACCATATAACCATAGATTTAACTTACCTATAAAAAATACTTGAGCCATCTTGAAGTTACTATCTTTTTTGAAATAAACAAAAAGCGTGACCTCTTTACTCGTTGTTGTCAAAGGAACAGAACAAACCGCTTTTGTTCCGTTGACTTTACGCCCTGCTACGGTGCCTAACTCGCCAAAATCGCATCGAACGTTTACACCAGGACTATAGCAGAGACCACTTATGAGAAGACTGACCCCACTCTGTACTCTTCCACCAGTCGGATGAATCGATAAAGTTTCTTCCAAAGGGAACAATAAATATACAGAATAAAATAAGACATATTTAAAATGTAAAAATATAAACATTAGTAAAAACAAAATGAACACGTAAATCGATCATGTAATCATGAAACGTGAAAAGTCTTGATTTTATTTATTTGTATCTCATTCAATTCGTCCCTTGCCCTCGATAAAACTCCTAATGTGTTATTTCTCCACGCCTCGAAGCCATCAAAACATAAGTGAAAAATAGTATTGAATATAAAGAAATATAATCAAGACTTCTTTAAATGAGCCCGTAAAGATCACTGTTGAGTGCCCCAGTCAAACATTCTGATCAACTTACCCTTGCTTTCGCACATATTTTTGCCAATCTTTTTGACGTCATCAATTCTGAAAAGCCATACGCCTGGTTGGCCGCAGTTGCTTGTGTTTACGAGGTCCAAAATGTCGTCCGTCCCAGATACCGACAACTTGTGGTACGAAGATTCGTAGCTAAAGCCAATCTATTGAAAAAAATAAAACTTTAAGACTGGTTTTCACTGATGCATAAGCAGACTCAGGCCCCATACATCCATACTAATGCGTAACGGTTTGAGAATGCATACTTTAGTTTGGAGCGTTTAATTTTCACCTTACGTCCACAATAAAATGTCTGAAAACCTTGATGAAAGTGAACGCTTTGTTGCTAATGTTTCTAAGGAAATGATTCTGACCAAACACGCTTACTGTCAACACCTTGCTGTGACTGTGTATGTTACTTGACTGAGGAGAAAGCGCTGCCTTTGTAATTACATCCACAAATGGTTAGACTTTCAAGTCTTCTCGGATAAGGACTATAAACCGTAGGCCCCGTCTCACAACTCTTCACTGTTCACACAATCTTGTGGGACGTAAAAGAACCCACACACTTGTCGCAAAGAGTAGGGCATGTAGTTCCCGGTGTTGTGGTTAGGCCTTATTTCACTCATTAATGTGCTGGGTGAGATCGCAAATGGACGGATAGCGGCTGCCAGCGGCGCCTACATATGCTGATGTCCGATCTCATCCATAGATCAGATTGTAAAGTCACACGTATGTTGTGACTGATTTGAGACATAACACATAACTTATGCCCTTTTGAAAATCAACCTTTAATTACATATACAGGACGCCTCCGGCTTCATCATGCAGCCATGATATTGAGCTCGTCTTACATGACTGTGTTTGAAATGTCTCTTGTAACTTCCCTATTGCAGTTACGCGAAACTTTGAGATCAATCCCTTATGCTATATAGAATTTGATTGTTTTTAGGTAACGCGCTAAGCTTAGCAATTTGGTTTAGGTACCGCGCTAAACATACCTGAGCTGGTTTTCCCCCGAGACCATTACTCATTGCCCCATGCAATGTGTCACTCGTCCATGTAAGCTTATCGTAAATGAATCCAGCAAATGACATAACTCCATCACTTGTTATGAAAACTTGAAATGTATTTCGCTAAACAAATACATAAAAAGAGCGTATAAATAAATCTTCAAGTTCCGCGGTGACCACGATATGGTACACATTGCAATCTTAGAACTAATTTTCCAAGAACGCATAACCCTAGTGTAACTTACGTTCTGAGTGTGTACACCACTGGCTCCATAGAAAGTTACTTCATCCCATGTGACTATCACTACCCAGCTAGCCATAAATCCTGCGTAACTAGGAAATGCCCTGATCACATCTTTAGTTGCCCGGGAAACGATTGCATCATCAGTTGTTTTTCGGTACCAGACTCTACCGCCTCTTACTGTGTATACGTCAGCCCAATACGGAGCTGCTGCATGAGCGTTTTTGGTCAGGGGAAATGATGCTGGTGATTGTTCTGTCAAAGTAGAGCCAAACGAAATGAGACCATTTTCGTGGACCTGAAAGGATAGAAGTAAGACCAATTAAAAGATGCAGGTATGAATTTATCCAATATCAACGTACCTCAAAAGAGATTCCACGAGCTCTCCTGCCGGATAAACTTGATTGAGCATCAAGATCGAATTCGAATTTTTGGAGTTTTCTAAGAAGATAAGAAAAGCTTGGAGCCGGGGCATGAACCTCGAAGCAAAAACAGGAGACAACAACAAACTATAGCTAGCCAGTTTGGTGAAAGGAGAGTCATATCATAAACGAAATAAATGAAATCAGTCACTTAATAAACTCTATTTAACAAAAAGGCCCATTTTCCATGAATAACATATCCACTTACTACCTCCTCATTTATTTATATGTGCTTAGTTATTAATTGTTATTATGTGTTGAATTTTTCTAATGTTGTATGCGGTTCAGTGATAAAAAATATTATGTTGCAAGAATTCGACTGCTCCAGGGCAATACTATTGCAGCTCATTGTAATTGAAACAAAAAATGATGTGTTTAATCAATTGGCTTGGAGTCATCCAGAGCAAAATAATTTAATAATTTTAATTTTTCCTCGCTGTTATATTTTACTTTCCTACGTAACCGCAATTACATTACTCCTTGTGTTTTACTGCTGCATATTATTGTTTGAAAAAGCGCTGTGTAATGATACGCTAAAAAGATTTATTTTTAATTTACATGCTGATCTTGCGGGTTCTCGGTTAATTACAAGATATAATTGAACAACATATCCCCTTTTTAATATTTACAGCTCAAACATACATACACGAGGATGGATCGCATCGCATTGTTTTTGCACAATGAAAAGATTAATTATGAATATTTTCATTTTATGTCGATATTCACAAAAAAAATACTATTTTTTAGTGAATATATATGATATATATATATATGATATATCAAACTACGCTTCTAAACAAAATATCTGAGCATGTAACAAGATGCAGGCACGATAATAATTTCTATGCAACCAATCAGAAGCAAGGTCGCTCCACACGCCCTCCCGTGAGTAAGTATAAATTTTGTTTCACCCGCTACTGAGGGGATAGTCTGGTGATCGCTTTAAGCGTAAAACTCAAGTAACTGAATTTTTTTATCTTAATATTTTTAGATATTGCTCTGGAGATTCATATAAAAATAAAAACCCTTCGCCTTCTTGGTTGTTTAGTTTGCTTCGTCTTCAGGTGTTTTTAACTCACTTCCCTGTTCCGTTTTTGCGGTCAGAAATTTAAAATTGATTAGCAATTGAGCTTCTTCACCTGATAAACTAAAAGCTTAGAAAAGTGCTTTTCGTGTCTTTATAAATAATAAATAACTCCATTAATGGCCTCTCGCATCGATAATATAATTTTAAAATTGTAACACATCTTGGGTCGAAAGCCACTGAAATGTTTAACGGCCCGAGTTCCTGTAACAATATTAATTCACGTTAAATTTTCTTAACACCATCGTATGAATTGCCAAAGGGGTATACCTAACCGATCTCATAAATGATGTCCGTAAAAGAAGATAGGTTTAACTGACCATGTATCGGGCATTTAATGGTATTGGTACGATATATTTACTCGTCATGTTAGTTAAGTCATTGAAAACAAGGATTTTCCTAGTTACAGTGTAGGATGTGCAATAAAGCTAAATAGTTGAAAAATTTCCAACTGAATTGATCGATTAATTGATATTGAAGCGCCATGTTTCGTACGATAATATAATATAATTTCGATAATATAATTTTAAAATTGTAACACATCTTGGGTCGAAAGCCACTGAAATGTTTAACGGCCCGAGTTCCTGTAACAATATTAATTCACGTTAAATTTTCTTAACACCATCGTATGAATTGCCAAAGGGGTATACCTAACCGATCTCATAAATGATGTCCGTAAAAGAAGATAGGTTTAACTGACCATGTATCGGGCATTTAATGGTATTGGTACGATATATTTACTCGTCATGTTAGTTAAGTCATTGAAAACAAGGATTTTCCTAGTTACAGTGTAGGATGTGCAATAAAGCTAAATAGTTGAAAAATTTCCAACTGAATCGATCGATTAATTGATATTGAAGCGCCATGTTTCGTACATGCTCATAGTCTTACGAGTTTCTAAATTTCATTCAACAAGCGTTAAATCAGATATGGGCGTTTCTTGTCAGAAACTCTGCTATCAATTGTAGCTGTGAGTTTCTTCCTAAGTCCTTTGGGTTCTTATAATAATGTATGTACGAATACATATATACACAAAAAATAAACGAAATGGTGTTAAACTTTGGGTGAACCGATCACAAAACATGATCTCTTCGATGGAAAGTCAAACACAATAGTACTAAATAATCAAATCTATCGATTGAAAATTTTTAGCAAGTTTGCCTGGTTGGTAGCTGTGTATAAAGTTTGATTTTGACAGCACTGGATTTTGTTGAAAAAAAAAACTTGATAATTTCAGTGTCAAAATAGAATATCATTAGCGGTACTGAGAAAAATGCGCTAGGCTCTCGCTTTTTTTTCTCTTCTCATACCAATAGCAAATTATAAACCGTTGTGACATTGAGACAGATTCTGTGAGCAAGACCTAATAATACTAAAACTTGACGCTATATTTACGATTCCCTTTATAGAAAGACTACTTCGCCAGTAAATATTTTTACAGGAGGTTTACATGCACATTCCTGTTCAAAACACCCAGAATTTTTGGTTCAGTGTTAATGAAGTAAAATATTATTTTACCTCCAAAGAAAATTTACCTTAAAACTGAACAACAAGTAAGATTTTAACGGCTGTTACAAGCTGAATAATAACCTCGTTGAACTTGAAATGCTAGATCAAATTCAAAACAAGTTAAATTATTCATCTTGCACTTTGTGATAGCACTGCTTCAAGGAATCTTCTAGAATTCATTATTGTGGTAATAATTTCCAACTAATAACTCGTGGTGCAGGTTTTATACAAACTGAATTAGAGAGAGTCGCAGTTTCCATTTCTACGACATCGACATATGTTATGAATAGTAAAACGGACCTTCACAATAAATCACGCGGCGATTCATACTTGAAATGCTTATCACAAAACTTGTTAGCTTATGTCAGCTTATAGAATCTTATGTAGGATTTAATGTTTTCTTCAGTTAATAAGCTACTGCTAGGCCTTGGTTATTTATTATAGTTACGAAGACTGAGTATCAAAACAAACAAGCACATTAATGGACATGTTCCTCTCTGTAGTAAAATGATTCTAAGACCGAACTTGTTAATAGAAAATGAAGACGAAACGGAGGCGGCAAATTATCCCCGAGATAATGAGGCAGTTGGAACACGAATATTTAAACACTTAGAGGCTGTTTTCGCAGCTAATACTTACATATAAAGTACTGATATTCAATCCAAAAAACCAAAATGGCGGTGTTGATATGGCGTCTGAGCTTGCATCGTCTTTAACGAGTAAATGTAAATCACCGGTGTCTTTTCCAAACGGAAATAACTTCGTGGACAACGAACCACCAACAGTGTCCAGAAATATTATGACGGAGAACAATATGATATTGAGTTTAAGAAGCGTTGTCATGATTTATATGTTGTAGGTTGTAGTTTGGTCTTTATACTTCAGTTCAGTGAGGACGCTTTACAGCAATTCATAATTCCGCATTGGTGTCCAGAAGGCCACTGACAAAATGCAACATTTCGCTGATAAAAACACGGTGCTGAAAGCTCGATAATTATTTCGCACGAGCCTGCTGTGAATGCAAAGTCGAAGATGATCAAAACCACAAACCGTGCAGTCCAATTGATTAAATGTTGGAAGGCCAAATACGAATGAGCTTACACATCTAAAAAGTCATTTACGTGAGTAATTAACATCAGGGTAAGATCCTAGAAATTGGACAGCGCGTGGTCAAAACCAGACACATCCTAAAAATATCGTCAAATGTCACTGAACTGTGAGCATTAGTTGCATAACAGGGCGATTTACATTGAAACGCTTATATTGACATTTGAATCGATAAAATATTTCTGTGTTTATTTTAATATTTGAAATATTTGACAAACCACCTGTTTAATATTGCTTAACTGTTTAGTCTCATTTCAACGTTTGCTTGTGAACTATTTCCTGAGGGTACAGAATAAACGACACCTTTGTGGGAAAGACTGAAGTTTCTTTGTAAAAATAATCTACACAACTGTTAGATAGAGTATGTTTTAGCCTTAAGCAATGCAAGTTGAGATTAGAAAGAAAAAACAAAAAATTTAATTTATTTCAAAAGTATTAAAAACCATAATGCATTCAAAACATGCGACATATCATTATAAATGTATAGCAGTGAAGGTCGCACTGAAAACCGATTTATTTCTAGAAGGTAGAAAATTAACCATAGATGTATTTTCTTTCTCGTAAGTAAAATTTGACATCCTATAAAGAACAAGTATAAAAAAAACCAAAATGTCAAAAATTCAAATAAGGTAGACGGGCTTCCGAGTGCTTCTTACATATTTTTCAAGACATTATTATTGAAAGAAATGTCAATATTTAAAAACAGTTGGGGATAAGTAGACGAATCTAATAAAAACAGGATAATGGTGCATGCGGGTAGTGGCTAATAGCATACCGACTAACCAACATACGAACAAAAAACAGCAACATCAGCATGAAACTCAATTTGTATGGAAATAATAACACTGACCCTCTTAAGGTGGGTTAGGAGGCATATATTAATTTAAAATGTCAATATGACGGCACATCAAAAGCGATAATGTCGTATGTGAAATTAGCGAAAAAATATGGATAATATATTCCAAGTGAGAATAATGCATTTCGATGTTCATTATTCATAAGCTTTGATCTTAATCTTGCAATAGTTTTCACATCAAGTTTATTTTATAGCCTTAAAATAACAAGAAGTGTCATCTATCGCGTGTGGCATACACACTTAGCAGAATTATTTTAGTTAGCATTTTCTCAGAAGATCGTTCCAGATGTTGAATGTAATTATATCCTCTGTTTTAAGAAAACTAGTCGTCGTTGGTCCAAGAAAATGTCATGAAACTGCCAGGGAAAGTTTATGTAGACATCAAACGCGACAGCAACGAAACGTTCCATTATCGTCGAAGGCCTCGAGGCACCCTGTATTTTAATTCACTCAAAAAGTAGAAATATGCCATGAAAAACAAATTATTTATTATCAGGCTCGGAGAGCTATTAATTTAAAGGAGTGCGTCACGGCTTGCACGTCTTGTGTTCAGTTCGTGTCGATCTTCTCTATAATCCCTTTGTCCCTTGATGGTTTATTTTTCTTACTTACTAAACTATTATTCTCAGGTTTCCTTCAATTTAGAGATAAGTTTGTGTGTGGCCAAAATAATTCAAATTACCATGACAGCTGGACTTCTATTAACAGCTACGTCACGCTTTTTGAAGTCATTCTTCTCACGTACGAAAGTTATCTTTAAATTTTATATTCAAGTTGGGAAACGTAAAAATAATGCATTTCTTAGCTCAAGAACGCGAAAGAAGTAGCAATAGAGCGATTCACTGTCGCGAAATCTAAAACCATTCAGTGGATTAATTAAGTAAAGAAATTGCGATGTTATAGGAAATAAATAGAGAAGACATTTCTCAAACTGAGTTTAGGTCTTTGTGTTTTCCAAACTTCAGATATTTGTCGAAATTAACACAAATTTACAAAGCCCCGCAGTATAGAAACGCTGTGCTCCTGTGTTGCATCTCTAAGGCAGCCAGAAAATAGCCGGTGTTAACATCTGAAACATAGGGTAATGACTATCTAAACTGCACAAAGAAGAATTTATATACGCACGTTTCGTAATGATTTAACTTTGGAAAATTCTAAATCTAAATCTTTTCGACAAACACGATGGTAGCTTTGTGTCCCACACCATGTTTGTTTCAGCCAGCCCCTACTTTACCGGCCACAAGGTTTTGGCATGACGGTGCCTTATTCATTAAAAAAAGTCTTCCTTGCTTTGCATGGAGCCAAACAGCATCCCCGTGAAGGCAATTTTGACCGTTTCCCCATTCTTTGATCGGATGTTCGTGGCCTTTTTGTTTGCCGTCTGGTCCCAAAGGGTAACGAATTACATAGACATGCTAGAATTATTTTAAAATAAATAGCTATCCCTCAGTATGCTTCACATGATGAAAATCACAATGGAATAAACCATTTGTGAATTGATCTTACCTCTGCTTCAAATGCGAGTCCCAGTGCACAATATTTTTTATTGAAATGTTTTTCTTTCATCCTCATTGTCATACAAATTAAGGTCATTTCTAGGTAAAAGTTTGTGACCGGGACTCGTTTTGAATAAGAGGTACAAAGCAACTCGAAAATGGTTAATTAAAAACACTGATTTTAGACTAGTATGCTCCACGAGGAAACGATAATAAATGAAAAGCTCAACAACACTAATTTTCGGTTAATATGGCAATGTCAACACAATTAAAACATTTAACGCATCAAACAATGAAACTTTTTACAAGGAATAAATGAACAGCTACAGAAGGCTTTAAAGTGATAGAGCAATTCTTAACAGTAATGCGACTATAATTAGCCATACTCTGCTGGGCAGTTTGAGTGTGTGTAGTACATATGTAATCAAGTTAACGCGCTAGCTATATCATAAACAGTTTTGCATGCAGACAAAACCGCGTTGTCGTCGATTATTGTCGATTATTATTTTTATTATGTTATTATTATTATTATTATTATTATGTCGATTATTATTGTCGATTATTGTCGTTGTCGTCGATTATTCGGCCTTCTGTCAAGTGCAAAACTTAAACCAAATTTTTGTTACCCTCACAATACAGCAACCTCTCCCGATGTGGAAATCAGACTTCATAAACAGAAAAATATAGTATCAGTAGTTTAATTAAAATTGGGCACTTCTCAGTTCTACTGAAAAATAAAGAAGAATCCAATTGTAATGAAGTTAATTCGGTCAAGAAGTGTTTATTCCAATCTGCATTATGCTAGAACCAGGTGAGACGGTTCTAACTATATTAGATTTATCTCGGACCAGTCTACATATTGGTTTTCATCGTTAAGTGCACATATAAATACCTACTATTAATAATAATAGTAATAATAATAATAATAATAATAATAATATTAAATATTTCTAAGGTGCAAATTAACATGTAAATATGATCAAATGCGCCTAACAAACCACATGAGTAACATAAATTAAACGATATACTATGAATAGTATGATTAATTTAAAACTAATTATTTACAATACTTATGTACATTAGGCTAAGGTAACGAGCTTAAAAATTAAAATATTAAAAACAATGGGTCTACTAAAAATGTATATAAAACATCAAGAGCTATTCAAACGCTTTTCTAAATAAAAATGTCTTCAGTTTGGACTTAAAATGGTTAAAATTGTCCTCCTCTCTTATTGCACATGGCTATTCTTTTCTCTTTGCCGTAATTTCAAGTTGATAACACCCGGAATTATATCCAGCATTTAAATTTATACGGCACATTAAATCTATAACTGTAAGGGTACCTATGTTTTATTAGTTTTTCAGCCTTATTTGGAATTTTAGCAGTCACATTAAGGAACTTTACAGTCCTCCTAGGCTGCATCCATACCAATGGGAATTTTTCATTCTCGTCCGTATATCTAGCAACAAAATCTCTTTTCTCTTCGTCGTGACTGGTTAGATCTTTGACCAAGAGCTTCACTTCCTTTCCATTGAATTTCCCATCATGCACTGTCCATCTTGTCACGTCCACCCACATCGAACCGTACCTTGCACGACCGAAATATGATATCGCATGACCGTACGTGATATCAAATCTCCCTAGTTTTTCTTTGACTTCTTCTCTTTTGTAGTACTCATTGATAAGAAATGCAACATCACCATCCGTGTCATGACTTTAGCCCCAGAAAAAGAAAGACAAACAAAAAATAAGGAAACATTAAGCGCTTTTCGATTCATTCAACCAAAAATTCCTAAATCTGCAAAACGGAGACAAAAGGTACAGAGATTTACTGGGAAAGCTTCCACAAAATACGGAAAATGCTGAGAAACGTTTGAAAGAAATTTTCGAAAATTCCGGAAAATGTTGTTCCCTCAAAACAAGGGGCTGCAATAATTTTGTTGACACCTGTACATTATACCCATAATGGTTCCAACTGTTTGAAAGATAATTATGATCAAATGAAAAATGAAGAAAAGAGACGAAATTCAAAGATATAGTAATAAAATCTATTCACCTCATGATGTCTCCATTTCTCAAGGCACCAACAAGCGTACCATAGTCCAACCAGTACGTGACGTTCATATCATCAAAAATGGTAACAAGGTGACGCAATATATGACGTAGTTCGTTTTGCTCCTGTTTGGTCAGGTAGCATTCCCCTCTTTGCAGAGGAATAAACTTGAGCAGATTATACTTCTTTATAACTCCGACTGTAAACAGTATTCCAATTATTCCCAGTGTTCCCATTATTGTACATAATCTGTACTTCCATCGCTTTCGTGGACAACAAATAGATGTTGATCGACAGATGCCATTCATTTGGGTGCTTGGGTAGACATCGATCACATACTCAAGGCACAGAAGGAATCTGTCCTGTGAAGTAATTTGATGAAAATTAAATTACTTCTACTTAACGATTATTCAAGGTATCATAGCTATTAAAAAACATCTTTAACTCGGAATACTAGTAAAAATAGTAGATTGACTGGATCGTCACGATGGGTCACAACTTAGTGGCATCCACAACCTTAGAATTTGAACGCATTTTTCACGCTTACATATATCTTTTAACGCATTGCAATGACTCAATAAACCAAGAAATAATTACTACTTTAATTCAAAACGTCCTCAGGTGTCATTTTCTTCAAGTTGGTATTCCATGTATGACATTCTATAGAGGGTCCTGAAGGGGTAAAATGGGAACTGGGATTTGGGCACATTTTCACTGGGAAAGTGGGATTTGGGTCACTGGGACTGGGATTTGGTCACTGGGAATGGGAATCACAGACAGAAAAACAGTAGAACTGGGACTGGGATTTTTAAAATTTGGAAAAACAATAGGCTGAGAAATGGGATTTGGGAAAAATTTGGGCTGGGAAAATGGGATTTATACCCCTCCTTCCTGACACTCTCTATGACTTGGAAATAAAAGAAATCAATGACGATTCAGGTAGCGTCGTCTATACTACACCGGACAAGTTTGACAGCGAGTCGCAGCTCTATAGAGCGAGGCCAATATCCAGCCATCTTGACCGAACAAGCTTGTCAATAAAGGATTTATTATATGGGTTAAAACACCAAAACATGATAAATTTTACTTGCGGGACAAAGCCCGTATCCCGAGCGGGCAATATAGCTCAATTGTCTAAAAATTATGTAATACAGTTCAGAAGACGGAATTCATGGTTTACAACATTAATAACTTTCAAAACTGTAGCGGCAAGCGAACATCAAGGCCGAATGGGGTGCAAAGAAAAATCGCGACCAAAGAAAATACCAATTCAGAGAATATTTTACGGAGACCAAAACCACAGTTGAATACGATTATAACAATATTTCAGCCGTTTATAAGACAATGTATGAGAATGCTTCGAAAATTACTCTAAATGC
>OMLO01002138.1_pt1 | contig 15718 bp, 8 predicted proteins | sample 1674811 | NCBI WGS metagenome assembly OMLO01 (sample SAMN06265003, study PRJEB25207) | coral metagenome | isolation source: Coral host | place: Mexico:La Bocana,Puerto Morelos, Mexico | collected 2008-11-13 | reverse complement strand
TTACATTGTCAACAGACAATAAACACTGGGAAAAATTAAAAACTTGAACTCGTGACCATACCCTGAAAATAGACAAAAAATGTACAAATTATAGAAGCTGGCCTCAACACAAACACTTCAGTGAACTGAATTTAACTGATTGGCAAATCTTTATCTGTTAATAGTAATAAAACATACCTTGCAGCCCTCCAAGAAGTTCTGATATATGGTTTTTATCTATTGTTTGATAAGTTATTCCTATGACATAACTGGCATCTGTGCAAAAGAAACACAAGTTGTGAGCTAACAATTCATACTGAATTGGTCACAAGAGGTTTCTACTTGATCAATCAAACAATCAATCAATTACTTTATTAATGTGTCAAATACATTCTAGCCAAGGATAAAAAAACCCTCTACTAATAGGAGACACATAAAATAAATAAAATAAATTATAAAATTTAAAAACCAAAATTTAATATTACAATAAAAAGAGACTAAAATTTAACTACATCATTTACAATTCTAACAATTCTAAAAATAATTTATTCATAAGTAGATCATGTGCTACATAAAACACAGTTCTCGCATTCATGTTCAATTTTCTGTGAAAGGTTAGTTAACTTGATCTGTCTTTTAAAAGATTGTAGAGACGGTAAGTTTTTTAAGGTAGTTGAGAGGCGATTCCACAGCATAGGTCCTGGAAATATATCTTAGCGAGTGTTTCCCATAGGTGACAGTATTAAATCTGGGAATGTGGAAATCTGTGCCTCTAAGGTTGTATGTAGAACTTTTCAATAAGAACAAATTTTTAAGGTTTGGAGGGCACAAATCATGCTTCACTTTGAACATCAAACAAGCTATATCCTGTAGCCTTCTTTTGTAAAGAGATAATTAGCTTTCTTCAGCCGTTCCTCATAAGTAGATTTGCGATCTCTGAAGACTGCATGCAAACCCCTCTCCTGGGTGTGTTCGAGTTTTCTTTTCTCACTTACTTGGCAGAAATGCCAGGTAAGATGGCAATAGGTGAGATACGGAAGAATGGCAGCCTTAAAAAGGTGTAGTTTTGCAACAGTGGGTACAAGTTCTTGAGTCTCATTAATACACCTATCATCTGATTCACTTTCTTGCATGTGATATTCTGTGCTCACTGAAATTAGGCTTGTTGTCAATAAGATAATCTCATTCTTCAGCACATCATCTAAAAAGTCCTCATCGCAAAATTTGGATTTGGGAACCATCGTAATTGTATTTCACTTTTAGCATATAACATTCATTTTTATGACTATTTTGCAGAATGCGAAATAGGAGTTTAGTGAGCGAGCGCTATTTTTTTGCATCGTTCTCCAGCGCTTTATTTTTCAATCAAATTCCATCATTTTCCAGAATCATGCCTGAAAGTTGGGGGTGTGGCTTATACACGAGTGCGGCTTATACACGAGTGTTTACAGTATTATTATTACTATAAATTACTGTTATGATAATGATGATGATGATGACGATGATGATGATTATTATTATTATTATTATTACTATTATTACTATTATTGTGATTGTTATTATTTGAAGACATGGTTGATCATCGCAGTTATACACACAACTTAAGCAGTTGTGAAACGCAGAGGTCATGGGTTTGAATCCTATTCAGGTTCACAACTGTTTACTTAGTTGCAATGTAAATCAGATTACCACGTTTCGAAAACTGTTCAGCTTGGTTTCTATGTTTGGTAGTCCAAGAGTGAGCTATTGCACTTAAGAAATGCAGTTAGCATCATCTAGTGTTTCAGGGGAGCCACCTGATAAGCAAGTCCTTATTTGTTTGACATTTTTATAACAAGAGAATGATTTTCAATATTGAATGATAGGTGCATGCTCATCCACGACATAGCACAACTTTCATCACAAAATACTTACATTTTCTTATTGCATCATGAAATCCTACAATGCCATCCACCAGAGAACTCTCTTCTTCTAAGTATTTCTAAAAAAAAGACAAAATTCTGACTTGAAACAACAGTTTCATCTCCCCTTGAAAGACAAGTTGAATTGCTTTACTCAATGATGTACATGATTATTATAAAACTCTTACCCAGGCCTCCAAAAAATTGCATGTTTCCAGTAGCTCTGCAAGTCTAATGACACGTGCTATAGCTGGATCCTGTTGCTAAAATTCAAACGTCAAGGTTATTTACAGTGATTTGCACTTCAGGAAGTGGTTATCAAAAACTCAGATAAACACTGATCACCAGAATAACAAGAACCAATGGGATTAGAGTTAGAGTCTGCTTTATTTCAAAGTCCATCAAAACAGTTTTTACTTATCTGCAACTCCCAACTAAGGTTTTTCAGTTACAGAACTACATAATAATTAGACAAGCACAAATATTACTAAAATACAATCTCATTACTTTTGCCAAGTTCTAAATTTCATGGACTCTAATGTTACTCTGACTATAAAGGATACATTGGCATCATCAATTAAACATCTGCACATGATGAAGTCGGCATTTGGTAAAGTCATGAGAGCTTTCAGCAGGATCTGCATGGTGACTGTGGTTTGGTGATATGCAGGGTTAAACTGATACCTAACATCAATAAAAAGTATTTCAATTTACTAACCTGTTAATTCCAAAGGTGGTCTGTGAACACAGACAAATTTTCAGCTGAACACTTTACATCCAACAAATTACTGAATTTGTAGCCTGTGAACACAGATGCATTTCCAGCTGTCACTTGTCGGAAATATGCCTGCATTCACTGGCAACTGCATTTGTAACCTATTCTAACAAGTGTTTAATCAGTGCTTAGTTTGAAAAAAATATCCAACTGCTAAGTCTTAAAAACCAACACCACCCAAAAATATTCTCTATAGCTTTTATTTCAGGAATAACTCTACTAAGGATTTTGTGTACCACAGAAAAAATTGAATTACATTTCATGTCCCAAGGTTTCACTGTAATGCAACACTGAGGTTTCAACATAACTTATATCCAAACAAAGTTGGTCTGTGGTTTAAGCTATTAAATAATTATTCTCTCAGACTTGAAAACATTTTTCTATAACTCTACAAACTTTCAGAAATCATATACTCACAACTTTAATACTGCTAGATTTGCATCCACATCATATGCATTACTATAAACCTAACAAAGACAATTAAATTATTTGAAACATAATGTACCTTGTAAGGACTGTACACAAGGGAATATTTTGCTGACCTTTAGGCCATGTTTTTCCTAAGAACCACTGGCATAACCAGCAATCACCTTCAGTTGAAGGCAAGTTGGTTTATCTAGGTGTTTAGATACACATACCTGCGAATGAACATAGCTTTCAAGAGTTGTAAGATTTTCAGGATTGTACCTAAATGTGTAACAAGGTAATAACTATTGTCAGTTGAACTCTCTGGACAACACATACTTAAAATACATACACAATTACTACAGAGAGCTCTGTTTGTCCCAATGGAAAGCTCATACAATTCCTCTTACATAAGTCCCCTCAATACGGACACCATATCGTACAGACGACAGACACTTTTCTGTGACCCCTGAGAGACACACTGGCACAAACTTAACTTAACCGATACTGATTATCTGTTCACTGAATAAAATCTGCTTATTGTACTCTTAAATGAAAGCTTTCTACAGGTTAATTCATGTTGTTACTACCACTATCTTACAAAATAGTGTAACAGTGTGACATGTTTGACAACAGTATCTTTCTGTCTGGTGTTGGACCCCTGATTAAGGGGGACATTAGGGGTTCTGAAAACCACAAGCACAATTAATGAACATTACATCACTGCGAGAAAAGTTGAGGAATCACCATCACCACAATAGATATTTTTACCTTCGTGATTTGTACGTCTACACTTGACATAATATTTTTATACCCCAACATTTAACAAACTAAACACATTACATGCTTGTCAATACCTCCAGGTTCATGCTGCTAATGCCTGCCCAAATGTTACAAAAAGCATCCCTAAGCTTTTCATATAGGAGTCCCCCCAGGAGGGCTGTAAATCTCTTCTTGTACTTACTGTACATTTTGTTTGTATGAACATGACAGAGAGGTTGATTAAAAAACTACTGCTGCCAAGTGATAAAGCATCAGAAGTCATGTGTCCTGGTTAATTACTATCACAAACAAGCAAACTTAGTCTGAGATGGGGTTAAAGTCATTTATTGCAAAGCTACCAAAAAAAAATAGAGCACATGAAACACCCGGGAGAGGTGGGTGGGATGTTCACACTTACAAGGAGTCACAAGAATGAATCACTCGATACATAGGCGTTCATCTTAAAGCGCTTATAGAGCACATGAAACACCCCAAACCCAAAGGGAAAAATTATAAGAATATGGAAAGATTAAGTGGATGGAGAGAGTCTGTTTGTGATAGAATGGAGAATTTTAAATTTATTTTCATTAGACAATGCAAGATAAACTAAATAGGCATCACTCTTCCAATCACCTTGTGCTTTGATAAACACAAAGAAAGCAAATGTCGCGCCTCCCCTACGGAAACTGTGCGAAGAGTAGGGAGTGGGATTTAATCCACTAGTAGAAAGCGAAGCCTTGATAAATGCATTGTATTGGTGAGCCAAAATAGGCCTGTTTACCCCCGTGAATTACAAACAAATAAAGGTGATTGAGGCGATAGCTGGACACTGGCTAAATACTCTTCGAGGGCTGTTACACGGTAAAGAGGTGTGCCAGGGATTCGGGGCAATGGAATTTCTAACAACCGTTCCCAAAATTGTATTGCTTTGGTATGCGTGATGCTCTGTAAGACCCCTTGCGTGATGAAAGTCACACTTGAAGGCATTAAATAACAAGCCCGAGGATCACCAATTTCAGACGACTTGTAAGGCACTAAATTGGATATGCGCAGGAAGGAAAAGAAAGCTACTAAAAATAAGGTGCGCATGCAAACATGCAAAGGATTATCGTAATCGAAATGATGAAACAACTTGAAAAGTATGTTAATGGTGATCAGCTCTTTCCAAGCGATGCAATCGCACAGGATGCGATGAATCGCTCGCTTGGCAAGGTACACATCATAATCCTGAAGAAGACTGGCACCGAATGAGCGATTGATATGCGTAATGATACCTAAATAATTAATCACTGAGCGATACGATGACAATGATCGCGACAGACATCACAAGAATGAATCACACAATACATAGGTGTGCATCATAAAGTGCTTATCTGAACATGCACATTGCTAAGCTATCTATTACGGAAGTTCTGATCATATACCAGTATTAATTAAACCTGTTAACCAAAATGTTAAAACACTCCAGTTTCTTTCATCTCCAGAGTTTTTTTGGAAGATTAACGTTTATATAACGAAAAACATTTCATTGAATGAGGTGATTGTTGAATCAAGCAGCTCTTGAAAAGGTAATTTGGTTATATCAACTAAGTTGAAAATGTAAATTGGCCACCGTAACATGTTATAAAGCTGATGTTTCGAGCGTTAGCCCTTCATCAGAGCTCTGACCAAAGGTCAGTACCAAAGTAGTAGTACCAGTAGTACCAAAGGTCTGGGTAGGAGAGCTGAGGTCTAGTTACATGTCAAGTTATGTATAATTAAAAACAGTTTTGGATTGGCAGCTGGAGCATATTGATGATTAACTAGACAGTGTTGGTCTGTATTTTCTTATAAACACAGTAGTGTGTGACTGTAATAAATAAGGGCAGATATATATATGCTAAATTTAGCTCTAAGAAAGATCAAACAAGAAACCAAAGCACTGTAAATAAATTAATTTCACCAAACATCGCACGTGCTAGGGTTTAAGATCACCACAACACCACATGGTGAGACTTAATACACAGCAACATCACAAACCCCCATATTCCCCTCCTGACCCTAGTGAGAAACAGTTGACTATTTCGATAGGGGTATGTTTCATTCAGTTTGAATCTAAATTACAGTTGAGACATTAAACGATCTATTCCTAAATTAAATTTACTCCTGTTGCTTTAGTCTTTGAATCAATAAAACAAGTGTCTGTTTAAGGCTGTTACGTTTATGCTGAGGACCCATCTGGAAAAATGTACATTTATTTATCTTTCTATATATTAATGGATAGCGTTCAATTTTTTCTTACCTGTCTATTCCTTTTAAAAGTTGTGCCACTTTCGCTCGCATTTCTTCCGCCATCTTGGATGTCGAAAGATCAAAAAAACGGTAGTCCTGGGTGCTAAACAGCCTCTCTTCCATTCTACTCGCAAAGCGCGCGAGTTATGGTTTGTGTTTAGAGGTCAACGAGATCCTGGTGTTTTGGGAGCACGTGTACTAGCCGCTGATGGTTTATTGAGCTCGCTGAATTCGATAACTCTTTTGGAGGACCAGTGCAGCATATCATGGCGCTTTTACCGGCTTTTCTATACTCCGTAGAAAGTCGTCAATTAACTGGCCGTTATTAAATAACGGGGAGTTTTAGCACACCACGACGGCGACGGCAAAGAGAACATCACCAAACAAAAGGTTTAATGAACAGAACAATGGCTCTGCACGTGTGCTTTGAAAGTTTGTACATGTCTTTGCCTTCCTTTGCAAAACAACTACGTGAAATGACGAAGTCAAGTAAGTATTTTGGAGAACGTATTGTAATAGCTAATTTTTCATGCCTTCCTTTTGAATTGAACGCTGTCATTACATACTTAGCCTGAGCAAGTTTTTAGACCGTAATTCGTACTGAACAGATCTACACTGTTGCGATATTCAAGGGTAAAATAAAAATATCAAAAAATGGCCGTTAAAATAAGAGTAAATGTATGGAACGTCCGCAGGCAGGAAAAATGTGGCCGTTGTAGGGAGGTAACCGGTAGTGGCTTACGTTCTTCGAAATATTCTATACTTGTTCTTTTTACGTTGTTGTTTTGCAGAAGAAGGTTACGAAACTTACAAAAAATTATAACGCACGTGCATAGCCATTGTGACGTATTGGTCGCCGTTGACGTCTTGGTTTGCCTAAAACCGAATGAACAACAAAAATATGAACACACAAACGAGCGCAAAGCAAATGAAAGCCCTGCAGAAATAAAACAAAGGCTGAGGGTGCAGAAAACATCGGTGCTCTGAAACATCTTTTGGAAAACAAAACAGATAAATTGCTGCTCTATGAACGTCCATAACATATTTTCGGCGTAGGGAAAACTACGAGCAGGGTAATAAATATTGACTTAACACCACATTTCCCGCCACTTCGTCTGAAGTAGATGCGAGAACGTCGCATGGGCTGTCCACGCATCGCGCGAGTAACATCCTCGGAAGAAATGGGTACCACGTCTAAAAATAACGGATTACATCGGGTATAAGACCTATATGAGGGATTGCCTCTCTTTCCTTGATCTTCCCTTGTCTTAACACGTTACAGATATTCCGCGCTACAAAGGGGATTGGTTTCTAAAGAACCGATGATCACAAAAGTGCATTCGTGACTGATGTTGTTCACTAGTGAGTTATCGTCGTTCGTGTTTGTGATTGGACGAACGACGCTTTTTCACTAGTGAGTTTTCATCGTTCGCGTTTCCTATTGGCTTATGCATTTTGCGTAGCATTTTTACGTAATATTTTTTTCGTGAGGAAATCTCATTTTCTATGCCAAAAAGAAACTTTTCGTCGAATCTTAACTGATACCGGAGGCTAGCTAGTTATGAAATGAAGTAAGGCATGAGCCAAGAGCACCCAATGACGTTTTTTTCTCAAATGCTTTTAAACGCTGTTCCGCTTTGGCTATCTGGAGTGTTTTATAACTCTATAGGTTAATTTCGTCAACTCTTCAGGCTGTGTTTTAAAATTTTTATCCGTTCGGTCATTCGTATCCAACAAGGGCAGGAGATTCTCACCAAGAGCTAATGGAATAACTGTTTTATTAAATTCTTCAAAAGACTGGATAATGTGGACATTTCAGAGTAAGATCGAAACAAACTTATGGTTTGAAAAGGCGGGAGGATTTGTCGCTTGCGCGTTGTTAATCAGAAAGCTAGAAATACATTATCTGTGATTTAGAATTTAATATAAGACGGTTTGTATGGAGAATACGATCTGCAATATCAGAGTTTGTGTGGAGATAAATAGACAAACTTAAAATCGATCAATTTGGTCTTTACCCTATAGTCTTATTACAACACCATAAAGTAAATACCAAATTACACTGAAGTGCAAGTTGACAAAGTGAAATGGTCCGCAATTTTAAATGAATTTAACATTTAAAATCTAAAAACTAGTAGCATTAATAACGAAACCAGTTGACAGGAAAACACTCGATGGTGAATGCTATTAAAGAAAAATGCACTTATTTTAATAGTAATCAGACAAAAGATACCATTCTGTGTTAGCTAGAATTAAGAGACGTCGGGCATTAGGTGCTGTCGTATTGTTTGTCACGAAGATGACAATTGAAAATCACTAGAAAGTGAAGGTGTAAATGTTCTTAGGAACGTATCCCAGAGACCCCTGAGGCCTGCTGACTGACCATACTGTAACACTTCAAAAGGTCATTCACATTAACAAAGTGTTTCTCAATATTTTAAAAGTTCTTTGGTATAAATTTACTCTCGTTGTTATCAAAGTCAGTTTACGAACTAAGAGCACAAATTTCGATCGAAAGGCAAAACGAGATGCCCCATTCACGAATCTGATATGACTCGTGATTGGATTAATGAAGGTCGCTTAAATTCAAACGTTGGCATTTTGAGTTATGCTTCCAGATATCTTGAAGTAGATAATGGTAAATTCACTGACTTAGCGCGTTTGTGGAGCTTTTTTTGAGCATATCGTAGGAGTATTTAATATTTAATCAGAGGTGCAAGGCTAAAAACGTCAATTTCACAAACTTGTTATGGCAGTAAATTTACCATTATTAGTTTTAAGTTGATAAATGGCTGAGTGTTTTGATTGGTCACAATCACAGAACAATAGTTAATTAATAAACTGATAACTTTGCTCATTCAACTTGGGTCATGGAAGCTTTTCTTTGATAGCAGGGAACTTATGAAAACGAGGGGCGACTGTGGAATAAATCGGATGCTAACTGGTAAGTTATAATTTGTTTTGGCTAGTTAACTTAGATTTAAATGGTTCGATTCCTCGTTGACAAAGCATTTTCTTTAATAGAAGTTAAGTAATACCCCGCTTGGAATGCGGCGGACTGATGTCTCGCTTTCACAGGTCTACACACATTGATAACTGGCCGAACACCGTTCGAGCGTCAACACTCGTTCCGGGGCTCTCACCCACTTTTGTGCTCGGTTGAAGAAGGGTTAATGAAGCAAGGTTACGTTTCAATTATTTTCTGTTCTGAATTTTCGGTGGCTTCTGTCCACTTTCATCAGAGTTGCGATGTTAGGGCTAGCCTGTGTTGCAGCTGGACGTATAAGATCCGCGGTATTCGGTGCAGCGGTTTAGACTGTCTGTTACGGTTCGTTATTGCTTTTTTTAATCAACAATATGTACGCGCGAGGGAGCGGTTTCCTTCCGTACTGGCCTTAAGGCTGGCCGAACGTGGAATGTGCGGAGTACGCGGCCCACGCAATCAGACGCGCCCTGTACGTAAAGAAGGATCGCAAACCCCAGTGGCCTTCCTTGCGACTGTCTGGGTTTGGTCTTGCTGTTACGGTATTTCCTCAACAGAATACCAGGATAACCTTTCGCTTAAAAACGCCTCAAACGCGTTTCCGCTCTTCCGTTCTTAGTACAGGGCGCGAACATTGGAGGTTAGCTCAGCTCTGTTGAAGAGGTGTTGCGCTGGATCGTGGGACGCAAAATGAAGATATTTTTTGGTTTGTGTTGGTTTTCTGTGAACATCAACGTCTACGGAACCATCGCTCAACATGGTTATTCGCGAGTCCAAAGAGAAAGTACTTTGGCCCTTGTCAGCCAGGCACGCTCTATTGTGAACTGGGTGCTACCGTCAATGGAGTTCATATGCTGGTGGAAACGTTCTGTGTCTGTTCTCTTCAAACATACCTTTCCTCTATGTTGGCGATGACAAGATTTGCGACACTGCGCTGACTCGGCGTTGACTGGTGACCCCATTGTGAAACCAAATACTTGCTGGTAGCGTATCCACTGATACGTAAAGATACTATTTCCCAGTACGAGATCCAGAAAGTCTATAATCTGTAACTCACTGACGGCAGTTGTTTCTTTCCATCGATCGGGCTGTTAGAACGGCTTTGTTTTTACAATGTAGGTTGCTAACGTGAAAGTGAAAGTAAAAAGTAAAACGACGTCAAAGCATACGAGTTCTTCATCGTCTTTGACCCGTTGGCTAAGCACGAAATCTACAAACTCAGTGGAGTTCCTCACGGTGTACTGGTCATCCGCTTGTAAGGTACATGGATACCTGGTAGTAGGTACACCAATTGTTGGTCTCAAGGAGACTCGATTCAACTCCTCTGATGGAAGATGCAGGGTTTGGATCGAGAACTTGAAGTTTCTTGTACTCCTCTCCGGAAAAGATGCCTGGGTTAAGGTCTTGCAGCTTCCTCTGCAGGTCTTATACAGTTATTGTAATGGGTTCCGTCGTTACCAGGACACACTCTGGTATCACTCGCTGGATTCATAATTGTGTTAACAACAATAAGGCCTCAGTAGAAAAAGAAAGAATAAATAAAAAAAAATTAACAGGAAAGCCGAGTTACTAGTAGAATTTTGAATTGGTTTGGTTTGCATTGCATTCTCGGGACGCACCGTGTGTGCTCAAAATCGCCTTTGTTTCTTCGAGCAGAAATTTCTTCACGGAAGTTGTCTTTTCATTGATAGGGTCCGGATAGTGAGATCTTTAAAATTAAATAAAAGAAAAATACCTTGTGGTCACAAATGCAGTGAGTGGGGATAAACTGCAAGAAAACATCACCAACACTACTAAGCAGCATGCCATTGGTGCAGACACTTTCTTTTTTCGTTATATTTACATCATAATTCTTCTATTAAATTTTAACAAATTTCAAAATGTAATGAAGATGCTGAGTGAACGTGCCTATATAGGCTATTCTTTTTAGTTTCCCATGTTCCACCCTTCACTTTAAACCGTTATTGTTTTATTATAATCTGGTAAAGTAAGATGGTAGCCACCGGCTTCATGATTTAGTAATCGTTATTTAGATCCTTACTTGTGCGAACAGTTCGTTCATTTATGGTAAAAATTCGATTAGTAATTTATATAGAAAATACTGGTGTGTCACTTGTTAGAATAGCGTGGATAAATTAAGATTTGATTCATTATTTATTGTTATTAAATAGAAACGAGCCTTACAACCATCGATCATTCTTCTTGGGGGAGGGGTGTGTGGCATTATTTCACGGTTCGTAGCTCTCATTCACAACATGTACTTACAGTGTGGGTTTAACTCCTGCACACTTTGTTATCTGACAAAGGTTTCTCAAATTATTTTCACCTCACTGCGATATTTTCCTTAACTGAATTAAATGGAATTTAATGGAATTAAATGAAATGGATATTTCATTGCTTCAGATGAGTTATGGAAAAGATGTCGGCGACCAAAAGACAGATACAAAGTTGTATAAAGTTCCAATTCAGAAATTAATTCTTGCCGTTCACTCTAGGGAAAAAACAACAAAGAGAGCAATTAAAGAAACAAGCCAACTGCTTTAATATGACAACGTCCTTCAAAATAATACTATATCATTTTCATAAGAAATGGGTTTTTGAAATTCTCATCTCCTTTTCTCGTTTCTTTGCCGAATCATTCTTAACAAGACAAATCAAGCTGGCTATACCGGGCAACACAATCAACTTGGCCCAAATGTTCAGTTTTTATCATAATCTTTGTGTCATATTTCAGTAGGACTCTGCTATTCATAGGAGCGGAGATTCACTAAAAAGAATTATTTGTCTTGTCACCAAATGAAACAAAAGAAGCAGTCATTTATTTCAATGTTCCTTCACAATTGGATTCATAAGTTGCTTGGATATGTCCAAAACACCATTTTCAATTTAGTTGTGCGGTATCGCAGGAAAAATTTACGTTCTGCCTCGGTCAATTTTTTCCTCACTTATTTTAATGTATTTTTGTCCTGATAATTTTTTTCCGGTTGTGATATGCCTTTCGACATCACTGAAGTAACATATGATTTTAACACTGACAATTTCCTTGTTCATTTGTCAGCTGTGCGGCGGAGCTTTCTGCAAACATTTCACAAAGCTTGTTTGTTCCATTAGAACAGAAACTTTGCAAGACCTTCCATTGTTGAAAATGTCTGTTGCACAAAAAAAGCCGGTGACGAGCTGTCATTCGAAGCATGATCAATCCACGTAAGTCTATTCATGACATACGCAAGCAGAAAGCGAGACTTTTGCCCTTGAATAAAGAGTTATTTTATCATATTGTGAAGCTGAATACACCCGCAGATGCACTGGAATAATTAGAATGTTATTAAAAAAGGCAAAAAAAAAAAAGAAAGGAGTGCTCATAAATTGCCGAGAGCAGGGGAGAAATTGAAGCAAGTAAAGCACTGGACTTGCTTCTCTTGCACTCAGACTTTGAAATGAATAAATAGCAATCTTACGACCAAATAAATCGACAATGAAAAAAACATTAAAGCATTTTAAGCTGCTGCTTGATGTAATTTGCAAAGCGTTGCTTAGGGCAAGGAAGAATCTTGATACTAAAAAAAATGAAACAGAACACCAAATGGCAATTTGGCTACGAATTGACGCACGATCGAGATATCTAGCTTTTAATCTCTACGTTCACTACTAAACCAACTGTGAACTAAAATATTGGTATGGAGTAGACATCATGGATATTTCATGAACAGTCTGCATTATATGCCTTGCTATAAACGGCGACAATAACTTGTCGGTCGTCTAGTCGCGTAAACATCTTTGGGATGCAACAAACATAGTTTCCTTTCGAACTCAGCGGCCGGTCTAAAAAGAGCGGTGAAGTTAGCCAAGGCTTTTCTCGCGCGTTGTTCCAAGATTTTGTGGATTATTATGATTACTTTACACTTATTGACATTCACGACATGAATACAATTTTACCAGCACTTTTTGCTTGAGGAAAACAAATACAAAAATGGAATTCAGGAAAAAAGACGGCAAATGTTCTTAATTTCCGTAGTAACACTTGCAGTAGCTAGAAGTTCTATACCCACTCATGATATCTGACTTGACTTCAAGTTTGCTCGAAGGACAATATTTTCGGAAAGTGTTTGTCCTAGGAGTCTTCCATAGCCCAATATTTGTAATTCCACTCAAGCGTTGGTCATTCTATCACTTTATGAATGCTCCACGGATTACTGGTTAAATTGGAACGCTCGATTTTCTCGGTGTTATGATGCTCTCGCGCTAAACACGATTGGACCGAATTCACTCAAAAGAAATCTCGGATTTTCTTATTGATAAAATTATGCGCTTCAGTTGTTACGCTAGATGTTTTTTTCCCGCTTAACTCTCGAAACAATATATTTTTGTTTCGATTTCTAACACAAGATCGTGCTTCCAAACAAGTGGAAAAATATTTAAAATAATGCGGCGAAGAACTTGTCTGCCCAATTATCTTCGACATTTCTTTCTCTGGGTGTTCAGAGAACCGTAGACCTAAGTTCATCTCGTTTACGTTTTCTTTTGTTTTCACCGAGTAAATATTTTGAACAATCGTAGCTTCATGTTCCAACGTTTGGATTAATTTACAACTTTAGTACGCAGCAGAAATGGAGCAGCAGAAATTTATTGTTGTGTGGTTTGTGAGTGAGTTGTTTGATATTGCCGGCTGTCGTCAAAATCATGAAAACTGACTCCCAGGTTATATATGCTTTTCACTTCTGGTGAAGAGGAGAGACACCGGCAATGAATAGCTGTAGCGCAAGAAACTTGATTAATGTTTCCTCGCTGCAGTAAAGGACAGTTGTTTCTAATATTGTATTGGTTCGACGCGCAGCGTAAAGTGCTCGTGGTAAAGGCACGACATTGCTTAACTGCTTACGATCGGTGGCTAATGTTAAGTTCCTATTTATGAGATGTTTTCTCTTCTAAAACAAATTCATTATTCAGTGAAATGTTTTCACTTCGCTAAGCCTTGAAGTCTACAAAATATTTAACTCACTAACAGCAAACCAAACCACCCCAGTTCTAAGTCAACAGAATTCAAAATTTATAAGTTTATTTTTCTAACTTGTTTGAATTCGTTTTTTGTACATCGAGCGAAATCAAACAATTACAATAAACTATTACTCGAGCCAGGTTAAAGAATGGCGGACTTTGGCATTAGTTGGGCCAGACCTACCCAAGGCTTAAGCAAGCAAGATAATTAAAATTCACGGCTACCCTATCAACCGAGTACCCAGTTTGGAATTTTGCTCCATATTTATTAAAGTACACTAGCAAAATTGGCTGTCAAGTTTTTTGAAACGCCTACATAAAATTCAAACGATGATGATGATGGCTTTGTTTTAGATGGAATATGCTTAAGTGAAAGTTGTTTTTTTGCCATTCAATTATACGCCGTGGAATACAATTGTTATTAAAAACGAAGCGAAAAATGTCTTTTATTTAAAAAAAAAATGGAAAGAGATGACGATAAACATTATTTCTTTGACTAATAACATGCCGTAAGACAAAGGATTTGAATGAGTGTCAACCCCTGAACAAACCCCTCGATTGATCTGGGAAGGTGTGTAAACGAAGGTCGCAGTCTAGTTTTAATTGCGACGAATTACTTTTATGCAAAAATCGATGAGGTTTGCCTATGACGAACGTAGGGTCATTTCTAATCCCGAGAAGCGACAGTTTGGCTGTCACTTTTTCCCACGCAAAAAAATCAATTTACTTCTAAACAAACAAACGGCTAAAACAAAGGGCTTTTCGCAGCCTCCCACTTCATGAAAAACTGAAGTAATGCTTCCAAGCTAAAACAGCACACCTCTATTCATTTGAAAAATATCAATGAGAGGGGTATCAGTTGAAAGCGCTTGAAAAGTTAACGTTTGCAAATCACAATTTCAACAACTAATATTCGAAAACAAATATTTTTGTGCTGTGTTTGTGTACGATATGTCTATGTACAGCAAAATCCTATTTTGAGGGGTAATACATGCTATATGTTTGCTTCCCAGCAAACCGCTCTCAAATATTTTTTCTAGCGTTTCTCAGCGTGCGTTTTGAAATTTGGAGCAAAAATTTCTTCTCCCGCACGCAAAAACATTGCCTTGCTAATATGTCAATCTGCGGAAGTTAGAAAAGCCCTCCTCGAAGCCTGTGATTATGCAAAAATGTACTATTCTAATAAATAAAGAATCATGCGTGAAAGAACTGTTCATAAATTCAACGGACTTTTTGATAAAGAGTTGACAACATGTGTCACACAGGCCTTAATGTGTTTATTAAGAAAAAATAGAATTTGTTCCAAGCAGTGTATAAAATTTGTAATGGTGGCGTGAAATTAAATGTTAGCTCAGAAAGGTACCACAGGGGCGTTTTTTTTTGTGTGTTGAGTACCTTACCAGAAGAAATTTAATCAAAGATAAAAGAGTTGCATGTCCATGGTAGATGAGGATTCTTCCGTAACTGATCTCTTCATTGTCTCTATTGTATTTTTGTGTCGGAAATTATTAAGTTTTTTGCAAAAAGTTCGACTGCCTTAAAGAAAAAAATCCCCGTTCATAATCGCAGGGAAATTTGCTTTTATACAATTTCAAGTATTTTTAGGTACGTAATACATCAAACCACTTCCAGTGTTTCATCCCATCG
>OMLO01002137.1_pt1 | contig 15721 bp, 11 predicted proteins | sample 1674811 | NCBI WGS metagenome assembly OMLO01 (sample SAMN06265003, study PRJEB25207) | coral metagenome | isolation source: Coral host | place: Mexico:La Bocana,Puerto Morelos, Mexico | collected 2008-11-13 | reverse complement strand
CGCCCACGAGCAATACCGCTAGCCACGATAACCACAAAAAAATCACTTCATGGGTTTCCTTTGATTTCCCATGATGCTTATGGTGCTTCGCGAAGCTCCGCTATTATGTGGAAATATGAATTACAGAAATTGCCACTGTTAAACAATTGAATTCATCTTATGCCATTTTTCAGAGAGGGGAAAATTGTTGGAGAACTTCACTTACGAAGACAAAGAAATGGCAGACATATTCGAACAAACGTTTTACAACATCAGCTTCCTGGGAGTTACGGTATTTAGAACATTCACTAACTATTTGCAAAATGGTAACCTTAGCCCCCCCTCTCATTAACAAGCACCTCTTTGGAAACTCGAATGTCATAAAAACCGTCTTACTTTACATTAACCCTTAGTTATTTTAGGTTATTCACTTCGTGTTCTTCCCCCAAACACCCTCAGGCTGTACCGTAGTATGAAATACATTTCACTCTTCTAAATATAGCTATGCATCGTCGACTACTGTTTAAATGAGCAGTGGTTCGGGTAACAATTCTAAAGAAGGAGTTTTCTCACATCACCACAATACCTGAGAACATAGTAAGCGAGGTATTCCTAACAATTCCTTTTGTCACCAACCAACTTTCAAGAATACCTAAGAAGTGAAAAGCAACTCCTTCTAACAGCTTTGCTGGCAGCACGCCATAGAACTGACAGCTACACGAGTTAATAGGACACAGAAGGCCTTTATTAATTTACCTACTTAATTTACCTTTAGGGACATGTGTCATTCACAAAGTATGGCGAGAGAGTTGGCTACATTCAAATTGAACAGCTGCAAGGTTAGGAAAACACGACTAGAATTCAAACGTTATGTTATTTGGCGCCTTCGTCGCCCAATATACTATCCCTACGAATTGAACTGAGAGTACAACTGTCTGTGATTAGTTCTGATTGCAGAAAGGGAATCGAAATGTCTACTCCTTGACCTGAGTCCCCCAACAAAAAAACGAAACATAAACTACAGGCTCACATGTGCATGTTGTGCCCACTTCTTATTATGACGTCATCATTACCCATTAAGCGTTACGGTGATAAACATTGCAGAGCGGAGGAAACTTGAAATCCCAGAACAACCAAAGCAAAAACCCCAGCATTCAATAAAGACTTCAAATCTCTGTAACATTTTAAAACAAACGTAAACTTTGGAATAAATCTGTATTTTAGCCAAGATTCTCTTTAATCTTTGAAACATATACGTAGGGAGGAAGAAATATAAGTTTTTATGCACATTGGAGGGCTGGATAACTAACTCTGAAAAAACTGTTAATTTTCTATTATTCTTCATATTAATACAAATCCGATTGTTTTTTATGAGATGGTGAAAGTAAACGAGTTGGTGTCTATGATGCTACAACGAATTCTATAATGATGAACAAGCGAGAGCCAATCAAATGGCAAGGTTAGAATTTTTTATTCATTGCTTGATAGTTCAATCACAACATAGCTTACTCGAATCAATATAACAGTCAAAGGCAAAACTTATCTTTTTCTGATTGCTTCTCATTTGAAAGGCTCTGGACCGCCAAGGGACAGCACATTTCGCGAAACGGAGCTGAAATCAGTGTCTACAGCACTCTACGCTTTCATGGCAGTCTTGGCTATCATTGGAGTTTTACTGGGAATTGTCTTCCTCTTAATCAACTTTCTGTATCGAGAAAGAAGGTGGTTATCGGACCAAGGACATTTTTAAAATGCTAAATCAATAAAAAAATTTATCCTAAAGAAAAGAACACGCCCTATTTGATCACTTTCATGTCAAGCTTTAAACAGGACTTGAGAACACTTAGCTACATGAAGTAAACCTAATCACTAATCTGTCTTTAAACACTACTGCTTACAATGTTTTGCATTAAATTATTACAACACTCTCTTCTGCTCAGCACGGTACTGGTGATCCTCAGGGCACAAAAACAAAAAACAAAACAAATAAACTATAAAACAAATCAAAAACACATGCAAACCAAACTATAGGAAATTAAAGACTCACTTGATTTACCGAAGTCTTAATTGTAGAACAATAATTTGCTTTTGGCATGGATAACGTTCGTTTGAAATAATTGATTGCTCACCACTGACAAACTGCGAAATCTGTGCTACTTCGTCCAGTAAGTTACCAATCTGAACTAAAAATCTAATGAGGTATCTTACTATGTTGCAGAACTGATGTCATTTTTTAATTATATTTTCAGGATAATAAAGATGTCTAGTCCTCGCCTTAATAATATAATCGTGGTGGGCTGCATAATGACTTACTTCTCGGTTATATTGTTCGGATTGGATGGCGGATTGATATCTACTGAGCAATACGGGAAAGTTTGCATTGTAAGTAACTTTATATGTAAATTTATACCACGCCATAGAAAATAGAACCAATCAGAGTACACGAGAGTCGTTTTATACTTGACGGTATTACATCCAACCTTCCCATCACGCACTTTATTGTTGGTGCATTTTCGAGAGCTTTAGTTTTTCAACAACTCCATTAATAGATACAGGAATGTCTGGTGCTTAATATTAATTTTGTTTTGAAAACGAACGAAGTCATATCTGGTTTTTTTATTGCTTTCCATCTTTCCAGGCTCGTGCCTGGATCATGTCTATTGGGTTTACTCTGGCGTTTGGTGCAATGTTCGCTAAGACGTGGCGTGTTCACGCAATCTTTAAGAGCATAACTCCCAAAAAGAAGGTGAGTCATTTTTAGAGCCTTAAATGGAACCATTTGAGAAAATCGGAAAATATCAGGAACATAAAAATGTTAAGTCTGCTTAGGAACTAAGGAGCCCATCAGACCGGAGGTTATCTCGGTTTCTGTAACATGAAGCGATCAAGAATATTTCTTTTTCTCCCTGGATGGGATGCTAGTCCATCGCAGGTACACATTTGTGTACCTGGGCGGAGAGAGGAACTCTGATAGTGAAGTGTTTTTCAGAAGGACACAACAGAGTGTATTCAGACAAGGCTGGAATCCGGACCGCTCGATCCGGAGTCAAGCGCGCTAACCATGAGGCCATAGCGCTTCAATCAGCAGCTTGTTTCAATGTAATTAGGTTATTTATCCTTCACTGGCAAATTTTCATTTTGTTTTTAATTTCTTGGTCTCAACAAAGGGCTTATTCGCGGGATTGGCACAGTGATAAAGAACAGAGACTTTTTTTTTTAGGTCATTCGTGACGAACATTTGTTCGTGATGGTGGGGGCCTTTGTGTTGTTGGACATTATTCTCCTTTCCTTGTGGACTGGGATCGAACCAATGTACACTGGATATCAACAGTTTGACGATAAGGTATGACTAACAAATCAGCAAAAAATAAAATCGACAGAAAGGAAAGCAAATCTAAATTTTCACGATGGGTTCTGATTTTGTAATATAAATTCACCGGACCTTCTGACTGTGACATTTAAATTAACATGGTTAAAGATTTCCTAATGTTACATTAGAATTCATTGTTGTTTTGTTGGATATTTACGTAAAACTTGAAGGACACTTACTGCTATATTTTCACAACATACTAATGTATAGTTTATTTTGCCAGACTTCCTGTATAGCTTGCAGCGGCTGTGAAATGGAAAAGGGACATTTTATTAAGTTTTTCAATCAAAAAACGTAGTTTTAGTATAATACTTTGTCGCTATAGACATTGATCGCTCTTAACTTAATTGACTGGCTTCGTAAGTAAAAAACAGTGTTTGTGTCAATTTTAGATGCGATTAGAGGACGACAAAGAAATCATACCAATGTTTGAGCACTGTGAGTCTGACCACCTTTCCTATTGGCTGGGAGCCGTGTATGCGTTTAAAGGCCTCCTGTTGGTATTTGGCGTTTTCCTTGCGTGGGAAACACGCGCGGTTACAATACCAGCGCTGAATGACTCACGTTATATAGGTAAGAACGTTTAATTTTATACTACGTATAGTGCTTTGCTGAAATTATAGTCTATACAGTTCCGAGAGAGGAACCCTTTACCGGGGTTTTAAGATCAAAATAGCGTAGTGTAATACAGAAAGAGATCGGCAAAAGATCTACAGTTCTCGCTCGCGGTGTAAGAACAAAGAAAGGGAGGGACATGCAGTCTTACAGAATAATTATTCACTGAATGGAGGAAGGGAATACAAGAAACAATAGATTGGAATTGTTAATTAAACAACATAGCAGTGGTTACTTTGGAAGTAGTTCTACGTACAAGATGCATGACCAGTTTTTTTCTAAATTTTTCTCTTAGGAATGTCTGTTTACAATGTTGTGATACTCTCCATTCTTGGTGTGGCTATCACTTCTGTTATTCAAAGTCACCTGGATGCAACATTCGCTATTACTGCTGTGTTTATCATCTTCTGCACCACATTGACTCTTTGTTTTGTGTTCGTTCCAAAGGTTTGTCAACTGCACTTTTTTATTTTCATTAGATAACAATTTTACGGTAAAATATAGACGTTAAGGTTAAAATAACTTGCTTGACCATAACAACCAGCTACAGGTTTGCTGTAAAAATTAAAGTTTTACTTAATAGGGGAACTTGCCACAGAAATGTTTCCGTTTTTGTTCTTTTTCTTTGGAGGGGGGGAGTCAAGCAATACTAAATATCGAGGAAGAAAATTCAATCATGGACATTGCTGCAGCCGTAATTTTTTCTGGTTACGGCCCTGAAAACATTGATTAGAAGAAATCAGTGTCAGATGCCGCCTCGTGCAAGTACCCTGGCGTACAGAGGTACAATGCTTACAACATTCGTCAGAACTGCAACTGAATCGTCTTTTTAAGGTGACAAAACTGTGGTCTCCTGACGGTGGAAACGAAGCCAGCACAACACGCCGAAGTAATGCTAATCCAGATTCCCTGTCCACCATGGACAAAAATGCTATCAGCATGACCATGGAAAACTCACAGCTCAAGAAACTATTAGCTGAGGTAAGCCTCTGTCCTAATGTCAAAATTAGCCGAAAATAAAAACATGGTCTGTTCTCTTCTGGAAAATTGAAGCTGGGCTTTTCAATTTAAGTTAGGTTCAAATCCTAACGCCGTCAGATTACCTGAATTTTCTTGGGCCTTTCACCAGCTACATGTTTATTGTTACTTGAAGTGTTATGTGTACTTACTGCACAGCATTCATACAAATTGCTCTATGCCAACACAATAGTTCTGTAAAACGTTTTCTTTAAGTCTTAAATGTTCTGTCAGTGTGGCGGAGAGCCACTGGATAGTGCCTACAATACTTCATCTAGCGATTTTAGACCTTTTTTTGGTGAATCGCATATTAAAACACCATTTACCGTTTGCAAATATCTGCGTTTTCAAGTTTAAAAAAAATGTGTAAATATGCAAATGAAAGGACCGATGACGTCATATACTCAACCAAATATTCTATAAAGTATACAATAGAGCAATCTCGGTCACCTTGTGGCAGAAACCATTCAAATTTGGTAGGCTATTAGTTCTTCAAGCAATAAAAATGTACGTTCCCATAGCAACCCACGTTTTTCCAGTCCTCTCTAACCTAATTTCAATATTTTAATGATTTTCAACTCGAAAAACACTAAACAAGGTCTAACATATTTATATGTTTGCTGGATCATGCACATCAGGTACCATTAGCAAATATCAGTATAGAACGCTAAAGGTGTCCAGAAATGGCTTTAATATTGGGGAGGTCTAGATCCCAATATGTTGCCATGGTAACAAAAATATTAGGTTCATATTGTGAAGCATTTCAAGTAGAATTTTACTTCCAAGAATCAAACATTTCTGATTCAAATTGGCTGAGACATCTTTGTTCAGTTGCGTATATGACGCCGTCACTTATTTGCATATTTAAATATCTTTGTAACGAAAAGAGGTACTTGAAAATATAATAAACAGCGTTTTTCTTCTCGTACGGACTACTTGTTTTAAAATGGCTTAGATAGGAAAGTTACGATTTTCGTCATAGTACCACTATGAAAAGTGTCTTAAACATCATGTACAAGAGAGCCGGAACCAGAATCACCATGAGTGCGTGACGTGTTGTATACGAGGTTCGCACAACGGCACAAAAAAGCTTAAAGAATAGTAACTGCTAGTTCACTGGTAGGCTGTATTGCATTGTAGCGAGGATTATACTTTTCAAATTCATCGAATTAGGACGAATAGTTTCGAATAATCTTTTTTCTGTTACCTTTTTTCTAGAGGGAGCAACATTTAATGGAACTTAAAAGACTCATGGAGGGCTTACCACCCGACTTAAGCGAGGATGCCAGCTCCAAGAAGTTCAAGAAACGCCAGTCACTTGTGAAATTTAAACAAGATGAGCAATCATATACAAATGAAAACTTTGTGCCTGACGAGGACAATGCTGGTAACAAGGACCGGGGAAAAGACAGGACAATCTCCTATGATCGTGATGAACTAAGGATTTAAATAAAAAAAACCATTACCTACCCTGAAAAAAAAATAACTAGGCCACAGCAAGCTTAATTCTCCATGCTGAGTGCAAGTTCAGTCATTATAGAATGCCTTTTATTCTGACACTGACTGAGAAAATTTTAACCACTTGCTTTTGCACTGTACATGGAAAGAAAGTAATCTTAACACTTCGAGGGAATTCTTTTACTTTTTAAAAAAGATGATTCCTTAGATGAGGCAGACACATAGTAATTGTAATTACAGCTTCATTAAAAACCTTAATTCAGCTTACCTCGATTGGTTTGGTTTTGCATTCTTAAATATTGTCATTAATATTTTAAGCACGGGATCAGATGTTGATTAGATAATGCTATTAATAGTACAAAACTGATATTACTCTAGTCAGTAGCAAATTCTCCAAATATTTTCTAGATCTTCATCTTGGTGCAAATCAATTGAAATGATTTCTATTCTACGTCAGGAAAGCTCCTACATCCATAGCACACACACACAAATAAGCAAAACCTAGTTCTTTAAACAATGTACGTAATTGAAAGAAATTATGCCAGTTAAATTAATTCTGCTGAAATTCTAAGGCAAATCCTCCGTAGAACAAAAAAAGATGGAAACTGGTACATCTACTCGTAGTTCTAATTTCATTTAAGATTCTAAGATATTCAAAGGTAGCATACACATTGTCTTTAGCACAGGGAAGATTATTTCAAAAATCTGACTTTCCTTTTACTTTATGGGCTGTTTGAGGCTCGCGCGGTATTGTGGTAAAACCGCCATCTCTTTTGCTTACGGAGGATTACGTCATGTTCTTGATTATCTCAAGTACTTGTTTGTCTCATTATGCCATACTTGCTACCACTATCATCTGTATGATAGAAAGTGAACGAAATCGTATATACATTTAACGTTACTTCGATAGCTAGACCCTAAATTATCATGTATTAACTTTGTTACGATTCAGAGCGCAAATGTCTTTACTAGCTTTCGCAAACAAAATCCCAGCAAAACTCTGTTTGCTTTGGACACTGCACAGTATTCTAGTGGTATTTTACAGGCATTGTTATTTTGGTGCTCCTTCGGGTTTTGCCCTTAGAATTAGGGCACGTTTTTTCTAAAACTCCTTAATTACATATCAAATTTATAAAAAGGATACCATTATGAGTTAAATTCTCCATTTTCTCCTTAGTTTTAGTTTCGATTTACAAGTCATATCAAGCACTCTAGACAGTGTTTGAGCACACCAAACGGCTCGAAGTTCGTTAAAAATAATACGTTGTTCGTCGTACTCTCAACTGGAAATGTGGTCAAACACGGCCTTTCTTGTTTAATATATTACATATAAGCCTCAAATACACGAAGCTTAGTTTCATATAAAGAAATTCTCTTCTTTCTGGGAATGGACTCGCTTAACACCAATAGCGGGGAAACTGAAAATCTCTTTATTATCTTCTAGGGCTTCCCCAAACTTCCAGTCACATCCACGGCTAACACCGTTATTGTTAAACCGAGCAGCACTGTCCATAGCCTTCTACTGTTTACGTTTTCTTTGTTGTTTTAATCGACGACAGGGGCTCTGTAGAATATTAAGAATGTTGTAAGAAGGGAAATGAACAGAAATATCCAGAAAAACATCCGATCCATTATTAGGGCGGCAATACGCCATTCCTCTCTCTGCCTTTCGTCTTCCTGACGGGCGCGAACGTCATCAGCCAGAGTATTGATATCTTCGAGAAGCCTCTCAGCAAACGAACTGTGACCTCCTATGATACTCATACTACGTACGCTTCGCCTGCTGGGAGTGCTCCGACCACTCTGAGAGATAAGCGACATGTCATCTCGATACTTTCGTGGACTCTCCGGATCCGGCAACGTCATGTAAGTGTCGTCATCGAATACAACGTCGCCATTCAAGTCGAACTCGATTTTCCTTCGTTTGACTTTAGGAGTCATTTTTGCTTCTTCTTCTGTTTCATTTCTGTAGCAGAACACTTTCGCCATGTACCCCAGGATGATGACACGCACCCATCCGGGCATTGGCGAGGTCGACGGACTACGGTGAAAAAAGTTTAAAATTGTACAGGTTCCGACAAGTGACATTGCAGTGACGGACATCGTTGCGATGAAATACTGACCCAGCAATGGCACATCATCGGAAGTCGCTGGGAGTGTTTCAGCAACGAGTAACAAGAACACGGTCATAGCCAAGAGAACTGTGATGCCCAGACCGACTTTTTCTCCAGATTCAGGCGGCAGGAAGAACTTTATCAGTGTCAGTGTAGAGATCAAGGCACAGGGTAGGATTAAATTGAACACATAATACAAAGGCTTTCTTTTGATAATCAAGTACAAGGTCACGTCGTAGTAAGGGTACGGGCAGCAGTTGTAATATACCTTGTTTAATTGAGCCGGCATCGCGATAAGATTCCATTCACCATTTTGTAGGTACAGATTCAGATCAGCTGAGGGTTGTGCCGATTTCATTGTCAAACGATCTCCTTGGAAAGTCCATGAGCCAAATTTCAATGAACAGTTTTGCTTGTCAAACGGAAAATTTGCCACGTTGATTTTGCAGGTGCTTGTAAAGGAGGCTGGTGCATTCCATTCGTTGACTCCATCAGAGTGGAGAACAACAGATGTCTTGTATTTCTCTAATCCACCTCCATTGCTGTCATCCGCACTGCAGATAAAACAAAATACATTGTGTGAATACTTGCTTCATTTATTTTTATTTTTTATTAATTTGTTTTTTAGTACTAATAAATAGCAAAAGAACATTCTCTCCGTGCTCCTGCTTTTCATCACAGTTCGAAACCAATAAGAACCTGTTATTATTGTAGTGTTTTTTTACTTTGAATGTTTCCCTTATAATAGACCAATTACGATCTAGTAAAATTCAGCCTAAGACAATAGACCTCAGCACGAGGCTTTGGGGAATAACTACAGAATTTGTGGGGTTTATTACCCAGAGCCTCGTGCTGAGGTATATTGTTGAAGGCTGAGTTTTAATATAACGAAATTGATCTATTACGTCCTCGCCACAAAAGCTTAAAAAATCGTTTTTTCAGTTTTACATCAGTTTAGATGCATGATTTCACTGAGAGCCTAGGTTAAAAATAGAGCTCGTGAATGTAAAACTTCATAGCAATACAAAATAAACGAAACAAAAAAGTAGCAGACTATACAGATTCCTAGCCGTGTGGAGACTAAAAGAAATCCAAATGGATCCGAGTTGAAGGACAGAACAAATCTGGACAAAACTCTTCACGACAGTTACAAGTTGAAACTGTCAATGCTGTTAATGAATCGTAATTTGGAGAAACAATGTTCTACATGTGTTATCAGATTAAAGGTCAGAATTCAAAAGTTTGACTACGCCCGTACGTTTCTCGTAGCTTTGAAAAAAAATATTTTTTCTCCTGTGGAAAAGGGCGAGGTGTGGCATTTATACCGGACGAAAATTTTAAAGAACGAGTACAATAGTTGGACTTTTGCTCCTTGCTTAAAATCAAAAAAAAAAATACATAAGCTACATTTTATTACATCTTCACTCACTTGTTATAAAGTATGACATCAGGGATCCATACTTTGGAGGGATCGACATTTACTGATTTTATTCCTCCGTAATGGGATGAATTCCATCCTAACATCGGATTTTCCCATTTCTGGCAAAAAAATCAGAATATGCATCTCAAAAGAATTGGGAATGACTGGAATGACTGAAATTACACCTGAGTAAAATTTATCTTCTTAAAACCTGCAATAGAAGAAAAGCAAACGGACTGCTTCCGCTATAAATGATAACAGGCATTAAAACGAGTGCATTGATGCTGAATGATCTCACCCTCTCCTTTAATTTTCCATTCCCTACTCAGCTGTTTATTCATGTGTTTTGTGTTTCTCAATTGTTTAACATAGGCTAGGGGAGCCAAAGAGAGCCTGTGGCTAGACACAGATTTACACACTACGCAATTTTTTTTCCGTCTCAAAAGTTATGTCCCTGACTGCGAGTGGGGGGGAAGGTAACGAGTCTAGCGGGGCCTAAGAACATTACTGCCTTCACGTATTCTTGGGCCCAGTCTCTTCCTCTTTTCGATGAGATCTCTATTCTTTTCTTTTCAATTTATGCTACACGTACGTTAAAGACACCTGGAGCAAATAAAGCAATACCTGGCGAATCCAAACGTTCAACGTCAGAAGTTGAGATTTGCTATTCTAGAAAGGCAAAAGTATTAAATAGATATGTCGTCGTCTTAAAAAAATTAATATAACAGGCTTTTTAACTTAAAAGTAAGTTTTACTCGGAATATATTTTCTTATTCTATGTTAATTAAAAACTAAAATATTTAAGCCAAATAAAAGTTGAGAATATTTTTTCTCGTCCCTGGGCAACACTTGCGTCATTGCACTCTGTCAGTAAATAAACAACAAACCAAGAACCAACCAGGAAAATTCACAATGTAATTTCTCTTTCTTTGGACTAAATTCAAAATCAATTAACAATTTATAATATCTTGACTGGTGTTTTGTTTTCAGTTTTTTTTGAAAGCGTGTATTTTTGAATATAAATTTGATATCCTCTTCAGCCAGTAACCCAATTCGAAAAATATTTCAAATATTATGTCAGATCAACTTACCACTGAAATAATCTGAATTAAGCTCAAACTAAAATTAACATTGACAACGTCGCTTGTGTTGTACACTGGTCTCACTTCCTTGTCGTAGTCTTTGAACAAGTTCCTCAAAAGGCGGAACTCTTCTGTTTCGCGTTTAACTGTAGACACAACAAAGAAAAATAAAGTAAATAACCCTTATTATCATTCGATGTATCTTTTTCTTCCCTTTCATTGAGCCCACCACGTGACCTGCAAATAAATGCTCACAAATAATGGTCTGCTTATGTGTTATACGCACATGCGTAATTGGAAGTCAACACTCAAGTGGTAGAAATGGCAGACCGAATTTAAATATAAAAACAGGCACGGTAATGGAATAAGCAATTATTGAACTCGGCTATCTGCTCGCTGTTGACAAATCAAGATATTTTGGTCGTCCAATAATTAGGGGTGACAGAGAAGTGAGGCCTTAAAATCTACTTCAGTAGACAGGCTTGTAATTGGCATATGGATGAAAACTATTTTCAAAAAATACTTTCTGTCTCTAGTGTGTTTTTATTCCTTTACTTATTGCGTCCTCACATATTGCTCATGTGATGATAAACCTTTAGCCGCTCACACGTTTGCTTTAATGTCTAAAACGTGTGAAGAGAATACCTTATTCGTTTCAGGCTAGGGTGTAAACGCACTGTATGCTCAAAAAAAACAATGAACATTATAAAAATAACTAGAGATATATGAGCCGAGTATTACTTTCCCTGAGCTTAAAGGACCAAACCACACACGCCCGCTCTCGTGTGGCTTTAATCGCTCAGTTGTTCTCAGAGGATTGCACTGGCAACGCAAAGGTCGTGGGTTCTAATTAAGTCCCGTTAGAAGCCTGAAAATTTTTTTTAGGTCGTTTCAAACAACCCATGTTATTACGTTCCTTTGTAGCATGAAAAACAGTCGCAATAAATTAGTAAAACATCGAGTGACAGAGGCTTCCACATGTTACATTCAACTCGACATTAACAGATATGTTTTGTAGCGAATGATATGTTACTGTAAAGTTATTGCGTTAAATTCCTTTTCTAGTTAAACAAGAAAATTTACTCTCACGGTTGCTCTCTGCACAGGCCAGGACGTATACAAGATTAAACCCGCCGAAAGTTTCAAAATGGGATAAGGTAGTCGCTCCAGGATGCTTTGCATGATTCAATACTGACCTAATGCACCTGTTTCTTGCCAGCAGACTGCGAAAATAACTGCCAAGTAGAGCAGATATCTGGGTGGACTTGCCCACATCCTCCTACATGTCTCATTCTTCATCAGCTAAACATAATCCTATAGTATAGAATTAGAGTATATTAATAACTAAACCAACGAGAAACAGTACAATGTAACTTACGTTGTCCGCGAATAAGCTGCCCCCTTTTTACTGTTTGGTCAAACAACAATAAACGGCTCACAATATGGCGTAGACAATAAGTGGTTATATGACGTCACACCAGCTGTCTGTTGCAGCAAGTTTTGTTTTATTTTTTTGTTTTTTTGGTAATTTTCCTCGGAAACATTTATGTTAATTTAACAAAAAACAGAAAAGCAAGTTTTCGTAAAGAAACCATGGAAATATATAAAATATATCAGTCTTAAACCGTTCGTGGTTTTGTAAACTTGGTATTCTTAAAATATCTATACTGGCTATACTGGTACATTCAGAATCCTACAAAATATTGATACCCCTGCAATAAACAAAAACCAGTTGACACGGTTATCCCATCGACAACTGAAAAACGTTTGACTGATCTTGGCTTATGCAATTTTTGGCACGAGCGAAGGCATCGGTATGTGGAATATCAGCCTTACAAGTCTGATATCAATTTAACATATGATAACAGGAAGTAAACATTAAGGTAATAAGTCTACTAGAGTCAAGGTTAATCCATCGTTTCAGGATATTGGTCGTCTTTTCTCCTTGTGGTTCATTGCGGTTAACCAATATAAGTGAGTGAAATCAGACGATATGCCACCGAAAACCTAGAAATTACTCTTGAGAAATTAGACTTAATGGGGTGTCTCGCCAAACTGATTTAGTTGAGAGGAGTGAGTTAGTTTCCTGTCGATACAGACTAAAAAGTAATCAAGATCTTGACAGTTAATCTTTGGCAAAAAACGCCTGATGTCACGGCAAATAAAAACTTGTTATCTATCATTCTCACAGCGTCTATATGAGCATCAATACTTGGAAAAAATATTTTGCTTTGGAATCATAACTTTAGTTCGTCCCTTTCATATGGCTTGATATGTTTTTAACTTCAGTCGCAATATATTTATGTTAATATCGAGTTATTTTTTGGCATGTTTTGTTTATAGTCCAAAAGGAACATTTGACCGCCTTGTTACGGACGAAACTAATCAAATACTTCCACGCCTTTCCCTAAAACTTCAATACGCACTTTTCGAATTACTCTTGAATTTTTGTCAGAAATTGGGAATGTGCTTGAAATCGACATGAAATCTCGTGGAAGATGTTCAGAGGCAACAATAGATTTATTTTTTAGCTCAATTATTTGCAACAGCTGTCGGAGTATCAAATTACAAATAAAGTGTAAGCTGAAAAATTTGTATTTTTTTTATTTACTAAAGTAACCTCAAACGTGAAAGTTAACTGAGAAAAGAAACAGCATTTGGTGAACATTTCTCACGGGTGTCGTGTTTTATTCCCAATAGTCATAATAATTGGAATCGAATTTTGGCATAATCTATTACTTCCAGTGTATATATTACGCTACAAAAGGAAGTCGACAAATTGATGAATTTTAATCATTTAGTAAACTTGGCAGTAACTCATTTAACAAAACTTGAAACAAAACAACCATTTTCCCTTACGCTAAAATTAATCAAAGGAGAGGAAAACATGGTGCCATCAAAAATACTCCAGTTTCAAGTAAAGACGTAGTTGGAAATTGAATTGTTTCACTGGTGACATGACTTTTAAATTATGTGTCTATGTAAAGCAAACAGGTTGAAGATAACACCATTTGCATGATTAGAAAGAGACACTGTAAGCTTTATAATTGAAATCTTAGAGTAGATATCTGATCACTTTTTCATGAAAACAATTTCCATTCACACATTGTTGCAAAACAATTTATTCTAGCTAAGTCAATTAAAATCGATTTAAACGAGCATCCGTTTTATTTGTTTACTTTTAGCTGCCTTATTCTTCAGTGGATAAAAGTAATTACAGCTCGATTCACATACAACCTTTTGCTCCGGTTTCCGTTCCATTTCGACCTACCTAAGGCTTGCTAAAGAACGCAAAATTGAAACATTCCTTGAGATCTCACCTTAAGAAGGCGTCTGTTTAATCCAGTGGTCCAAATATGTTTACTTCTTATTTTGACAGAACAGGGAATCCTGGAGATCGCTTCTGCCAAGAGACGCTTTTCTTCTCGAGTGTCAAAAGCACAAGCTCGGCGAATCAAAAAAATCGCCAATAAAAACTTTTCCAATACATCTAGTAACTTCACATGTATTTCTCGACAAAACCTGAGCGCTGATTACTTTACAGCGTGAAGTTCAAATGAAATTTCCAGAGACAGCTTGGTTTTAACCGTGGGAAGTCCCACACGCATACGAAAGCCGATTTAATCACTCACAAATAAACAGGTGGCTTAAAACCCCTGTTAAGTGATTCCAAAACAAGCGTGGACCAAATGTAAACAAAGCTCATTTCAATTAAAAACTGCTGCTTGGTTTAGGTGTAAAAATCTCCTTTAATTATACTCAACGAATATTTACACATATTACACATATACGACGTTGTTATGCATAAATGGTTGTGAGGTGAGGGTATTGACAGAAAGCGTTTCTAAGTTTTAAACGGAATTTCCGTGTTAAAAATATATCACCGATTCAATTCTAAGAATGTGTAGCTTCATTACACAGATTACATTTGAATGCAACTCACAGTCTGTCCTAAGATTTATTCGCTTCAATTCCTTCCTTCGATCAAGGAAAGACTGACATTTCTCGCCATGAAGTTCCTTTAAAAAAAAAATAAAAAAAATCAAGATATACCATTGTTTATTAATGTTTGGCTGTTTAATATTCTTGTTCTTCCACCCGTCATATCCAAGGACGCCGAAATGAATTTATAAATTATTCTTCATGAATCGTCTGACACAAATTAAAAAGCGGATATGTTGTAATGTGGAGTAATTAAAGAGAAAATTTAAGTTTCTTTAGCAGCTATGATCACGATTGAAATTGTGTTATTCTAGCAAAGACCTAATAACGCACGGCTTTGGAAGCCGTCTTTACAGGGGCTAGGCAACACGCGTCAGGGTACCTTATAGCATATAAGGTTCGTAAAAAACTAAATTTTGAAGAATTTATGAATGAAAGAGTTAAGATAAATTACAAAAAATTGCACTAGTAACCAAAGAGTCCAGTCGCGTATTTTTTATTTTTTATATATTCCGTGGCGTGAACTTGTAAGTTGCGCACAAAGTTCACGGAAAAAACACAGACAATGGCTAGGTGGAAAACGCGGGGCCGGGGTACGGGGTACGGGGTCCCGGGGTACGGGGTACGGGGTACGGGGTACGGGGTCCCGGGGTACGGGGTCTGGTGGAAAACGCGGGGAACCATTTTTTTCGCCAAAATATGAATTTTCCTCAGTAAAATGAGG
>OMLO01002136.1_pt1 | contig 15722 bp, 6 predicted proteins | sample 1674811 | NCBI WGS metagenome assembly OMLO01 (sample SAMN06265003, study PRJEB25207) | coral metagenome | isolation source: Coral host | place: Mexico:La Bocana,Puerto Morelos, Mexico | collected 2008-11-13 | reverse complement strand
GTATAAAGAAGTCCTTGTGACATTACACTGGGTGGAAACCCTGTGACGGACTAACATCCCATACATGGGGGCAGTGGTAAATACTTATGGTAGCTTGACGCTACCATTAAAAAACCAAAAAAACTCCAGTTGTACGAGTCACTGGCCTTACGTAGACTTTACATATTTATTGCTTAATCCCAAATAGGGGGATACAGGTTCATTAATGATTTAATCATTGGTTATCTATGAGCATTTTGTCAGGTCCCCAGAGCATTTTTGGTTATAACCTTTGACTAATGGTAAAGAGATAAGCTAAGACATTAAAATATTTCTCTGTGTTTTTCCTGTTGGGCCACAAACAAGGGAAGAAAAATTATTATTAATATTATTGTTGGTCGCAGCTTAATATCCAAATCTCTGGATATCAACTTCAAGCTGTATCAACACTTTAGAACACTGGATTTCCACCAGATACACATGTGTGCAATAAAAAGGAGAATTCGCATTGAGAAATGTAAATAAATGTTTACCCAGAATAGATCGGGGAAGCATCAATTTATCAGCAGATTAAAAAGAGCAATTAAAATAAATACTTTGTTCTGTATTGGGGAAATATTGGTTTCATTCTTTATTTTGGCAGGTTTATGGCTTCGCCTGGCTCAAAAAAAGACCTCAACCATTCATTTCTCAGATACAGACTTCTTGCTAGTTCAGTAACATGTATGTAATTAATAGTATATGCTTTTTCTAACCTGCGGTGGGATGCAAACTTTCCATTCACATGTCCCTTCCCATCACATCCTGGTGTAGGACACCTGGGATTGGACATAAATTAGATTCAAAACAACTCTTCGAAGTGTTAATTGAGGGTGCATTCCTCTGGAATGCCAGTTCCAACTCAGGATTGATGATCCAAGATCACTCGGATCACAGTGCATCAAAGGAACCGATGAATCCATGAACAGAGTGGAATCATCAATTCCTTTGATGTACTATGATCCTTGTGATCTCGGAACACTGATCCGGATCCAGATAACCCCCAAAGGGACACACAATAAAGGAAATATAAACAGGGAGTAATTTAAGTTTGCATTTATGCTGACAAGTAAAAGAGAAAATACATACACCATTAAGTAAGAGAATGACTCTGCTTGGAGAAGACCAAATAAAAAAAAAACTGGTCAAGAAAAAATAAAAGGACCAAGCCTCATAGGAATGTTTACACTACTAAACTGATGACAAAAAATGATCCCGATTCACATACAATGAACTGTAAGTAAAATATAGGACTGTGCTATTCATTAAGCATTTATAAAATACATTATGCAACAAAATTATTTTGCAAAGTAGGTTAACCCACTCTTTCTCTCTTGCATGATAATTAGTGATGTCCACATTTCCCAATGGATTCTAAGCTACCTTGTTTAGAGAGACTGGCAAATGACAATAGATACTGACAAACAAACAGCTCTCTGATGTTATTACTTAAATTCATAATAACTTATTGGTTGGAATGGATGACTTTAATTTTCTCTGACAGAGTTGAAATTATTGGCTTGTCAGTAAGACTGACAGTTGTTTAGTTTCTATGTGCAACACAACTGGACAACTTATTAGCGCGCTCACAGTTATTTAGAAAGTGCCTTAATTAATTGATCCTGCTAACATACAGCTGTATCTTTTTACTAAACGATGCTTCTGTGTTTAAGGAAATGAAATGGACTACAAATCTAATTCTGAAGCATTTGAAGTGATGACCTTCAAGATACTACTAATAAAGACCCTGCCAACAGATTTAATATTCACCTGGACAAGAGATTTTATTAGTTAGAAAAGAGTGTGCAGTTTGATTTGTTTATTAAATAAAATTGACGTTAGAATACAGTGCTTACTAACTTGGAAAAAGAAGATAAATAATTGTTCCCTTACGTTTACAAGTAGATATGACAACTTTTTCTACAAAACAACATCTGCTACAAGAGCATGTCATTAATATTAAATTTTAGTCTAAAAGGTGAATATATCCATAGGAACCAAATTTTATTTAAATAGCAAAAGTATTGCAAGCAGAAATTACTTGCATTACTCTTGTGATGCAAATTACATGTTCTATTGAACAACAACACAGCAATCAATAAGCTGCAGGCAGTGAATATAAGGCAATCCATTACAAAACCACACCTTGTCTTAACAAAAAAGAGGTTTAATTAAAAACTGTCAAAAAGAGTTATGTCAAAATTTCTTTTAAATAATGCTATTTTAAAATTTTAATTGCTGCAAGGCCATCATCACAAATACAACATGTGACAAAGTTGTGGACCAACACAAATTTTGCTAATAAAGTTTGCAACCAATTTCATTCTTGTTCACTGGAGTTTGTTCAATCTACCCCAAACTCTTGAATTTATGGCTTTAAGAATTTTTTTTCCGAGCATACATACATGTTATTCCATATATAGAAGGCTCAATTAATTTAATTAATTTTCTTAGCACTGCAATGTTAAAAAAGGAACCCACAACTAGCTCTTAACCTGTATCAACAACTGTAGCTAAAGTAATTTTACAAGGGAACGTATACATCATTTTATTTTATACTAAGGACACACACATGATGATCCATTAGCCTGAATCAACAGCTACTTGGCCAAAAAGCAATGCTATGAATAACCTAATATGCCTATGGTTATCATTGAAGTTGTGCTGAACAATTTATTTAGGGATGTGCATTTCTTGGCCTGAAGCACATTCAGAGAAAGTCACAAAACTGCAAATTGACCGACAGATCTTTACCACACTCACTTGTAATGGATCAATGGCCACTGGACGTAAACTAAGCATTAAACCATCATTAATCCATATGAATTAAATTTTACAAAAGTTTCTATTTAGCGGTAGTGGTACACTAGAGAATTGTTTTTTTAAATTAAAATCAGCTGCTCAGATAAAGATATTTTCTATTCAACGTTTAGATACATCAGGGAAAAATTGAACAAAATATTTTCTGGTTAAACTGCTCATGGCAAATAAAATAAGTAAATGTTTCAATCTAAAATAAAGCTTTTTTTCAAACTCAAAAAAGGAGAAGACACTGAAAAAAGAGAGGCATTTAGAAACTTCTGCCATAAAGAGTTTTGCAAGAAAGATAAATTTGACACTTACCCAATAAGCTCCTGGATTGATGCTAAAAGAAACCAAATATACACGTAAACCAGACGGTAAAAGTAATGAGTATAATAATTATGTAATAATATTAAATGGTCCAATCTGGAAATTAAACTGGATGGAAAAATTCTAAGCAGAAATCTTTTGAATTCAATTATTTCCAAACAGCATTTAATCATATATTGGACAGCATTTAGTCATATATTACCTGCTAGATAAAACAGTCCAAAAAAAATGGAGCCTTGGATCCTACTGGATCATAGCTGCCAGAGCTTATCCCTGGTTTCATTAGCATGAAGCGGCTAGGAGTATTTTTACTCCCCCTGGACAGGATGCTAGTCCATCACAGGTCATTCCCCCGCAATTTGTTAGGTTTCCCCAACAATTTGCCGGTACCCATTTATACACCTGGGCAGAGAGAGGTACAGTGAGAGTTATGTGTCTTGACCAAGAACACAACACAGTGTCCCTAGCCAGGGCTTGAACCCAGACCACTCGCTCCAGGGACGAGTGCACTAACAATGATGAGGCCACCACACCTCCCTAACTTAGAAATACTTCTAATAATTTATTAAGCCTGTAATCATTTCTTCCACACAAAAATAGAGGAATAAACTTGATATTTAACATTACAAGTCAGAGTACACCTCACCAGCCATTCCAAGACCTCTGCACTGCCTCTTCATATCTCTAACACCAGCCACAGGTTTATCCAGATCAGACATGTATGCTTGTCTCGTTGCATGGACCTGAAAGAATATTCAAACTTTATGACTGTGGATAGAGAAGCATGTAAACCATACTAAAAAGAATGTACAACAAAACTATTATTGTTAATTAGGACAGCAATTTAGGTTTATCAGAGTTTATCACAGGTTTATCCAGATCAGACATGCACGCTTGTCTTGATGCATGGACCTGAAAGAACATTCAGTCTTTATGACTGTGTATAGAGAAACATGTACAGCATACTAAAAAGGGTTTACAACAAAACTATTATTATTAATTTGGACAGCAAGAAGTCTTAAGAAAAAAATTTGTTTGGTGAAAGCTATGCTACAGTGTTGAATGTCAGTATCCAATATAAAAAAGCAAGCATCCTGACTTCTGATTTGTCTGAAGACAAAGGATTGTTTTCAAATTTTCTCTGAGTTGTTTGGGAAAAATTACTTGCTTCTAAGCAAAAACAAGATTTGGATCTGCCTTCTAAGCACAACATTTCCGAGGTTTGCTTCTCAAATGTAGTTATTGCATAAAAGGATTTACATGTATTTATGAAATCAGGAGGGTAAATGATAAAGATTCTTATTTTTCTTTACTATTTAGATATTTCAAGTACGTAGTTTAAATTCCAAGACACTTCCAAGCTTCGCACAACTTTGACATTAGACTTAAAATTTACAGTTGTTGTGATTGTTCATTCAAAGCCATTATTCGCTCTCTGTGGCTATTTGTGTGGTCTGTGGGACAATGAAACAATAGTAACCATTTAAGACACCAAACTGCAATATTGAACTACATTTATTACACTGTGCTGGGTTCCCATTAATTTAAGGAGTAGAGGGCTTGTTTCATGAAGAAGACAGCCGACACTGATTTGAGTGCTGAAATGAGAAGCCTTAATATATATGAAGGTCTGGGGACGTGCTCCCCCAGAAAATATTGAAATTTAGAGGCTCTTAAATATTTCCTAACAAAAACAAAAGATTTTGGAAAAGGTCAAAATGCCAAGAATATTAAGTGTAACTAAAAACAGATACCACATGCTGACCCTATGCTCCCTCTCTAGTTAAAGCCTTGTGACTGCCCCGAGACATACATACACAAATTACTTTTTAAAACTCTCAATACTAACCTATTATTTCAAGAAAAGTATGCGACTAAAAAACCAAGGTAGCCATTTTTTTTAGCTGCCTGCCAGCACTTAATGACAGCCTTGAAAGTGTGTTTTGTCCATGTCTCAAACTTACCCTTCTTCTGGTTGTATCCACGGACATTGCAGAACTTTCTCTTTCCATGCATTCTTCACTGCAGTAAAGCTTTTCATCATTTACAAATTCCTCACTGTATATCTCTTCCCCGCATGTGTGGCAACTCAGTGCTGGAGCAGTTTCTTCGTGCTTCTGACTCAAGCCCATGACCACATCATCAGACTCAAACATTTCCTCTTCCCTGCATTCTAAGCTATCAACCATTCTGACTTCAGAAGTAGATATTTTAAGACAAAGCTTCGGGACTTTTCTTGGTTTGTCAAAATCCTGGGGGTAAGAAAATTCACGACAGACAAAAAAAATTTAAATTGTGAAATAACTCTTGGAGGATCAGAGTGGCAGGGGAGAGTAATGTCTTAGAGACCTGAAGCTGAACCAATGATTTGGTCATATATTTTATACTAGTTAGGAATTGCTTTCGGTTTGTATTTGTAACAGGACTTCAGATCAATAACATTAAGGAGGTCTCCATATAATGAGATGGACCAGTCTTGAATCACCTTTTGTTCAGCAAATTATTTTTTTAAATATCCTATGCAGAAGAAAACAGTTGAAAATGGATCAAGGGAACACATCAACATTCAGCTGAAAAAATCTGATAAGTGCCAAAACTGGGCATTACATTGTAGGTCACAGGCCAAGTCCAGTTTGGCAGCAGAATTTTCTTAAATGCAATTAATTAGCACTTTCTTGAACTAACTTATCCAGTGTGTATTAGGGGGAGTATTGATAGTCTGACAGTACACAGAACTAAAATCTTACCATAAGTACCAACATGATTTTCACCAGCATGTAAATCAAAGACCAAAACCATCTTCCCCGAGGTACAGGTTATAGCTTACTAGTAGAAAATGAGCAGTTTAGGTAGAACGGCAAAATCGACAATGCCCAAGTTGCATGATTTGATGGACAAAATTGAAAATACACAATGCAGTCAAGAAAAATCTCTAGTTTAGAGAAGGGGAAGATATATTATAAATGAAGGTAATTATTTAACAAAGAAAATTGTTGCAGTGAAGGTCACTTTGAAATAATTACGAGATTGACTTAATTCATATGAATGAACACCACACTTCAATGGATATTTTTACTTTGCATTATGTCTTTATGTCTGAACTTTTGAACTGGATAACTTAATATCTTGTCTGAAATATGCCTCTCACCATCAGATGGAAACGAAATTATAAAGCTATTTTTCACTATTTGAAATTAATATAACAGCTTACTGATAGCCAGCAGATGGTGAAAAATATACTCAGCAGCATAAATTACTAATTAACTAGGGATCCACATTTCCCCCCCTGTTTCAATCAATCCAGTCCCCTCTAGCTTATCTCTGTGGTAAGGTGCAGGTTGTAAGGATTGGCTGGCTAGGGAGATAGCTTAAGAAAACCACAACAGCAATGGCCTGAAGGGGAGCAAGGACTGCACAGTGGTGAGAGTGCTCGCGTCCCACCAATGTGACTCACTGTCAGGCTGAAATTCTGACCACCTGCATCATAACTGTATTTTATTTTCATACTAGTTTTTTTATTTTTTTGTCCTTCAAGCCTAATAGCTTTTCCCAGGGATCTCCAGTTTTACCCCCTCCTCAAAAACCAACTCTCTATATCTCTATTCTTTCTGCATGGTGTGTCTTATATACAAGCCTTGCAAGCAGTAGCTTAAGAAGCTTGACATACAAAAAAAGATTTTTTTAATCTTGCACCTACACAACTTATAAGTTTCATTTTTAAGTCATCTTCTGTAAAACAACAACTTTATAATAATCATTTATGTATATAATTTTGGGGAATGCCAATTGCAACAAAATATTTTGTTTAAAAATTTTCTTTGGAATTGGAGGGTATAATTAAGACTGATAAATGCTCTGAACAGATTGATTAAAATTTAATTCTTTTTACTAGCCATAGTCTTTGTGTCACCACCATCACTGCAGGACAGACTGCTCACTGGTTGCTTATTATAAGTTCCCTTTCTTCCTAATTCGACTAACGTCTATCTTCCATTAAATATACGACAAATAGATTTGATCAAGACAACAGAGTACAGTCTGAACAAAAAGATAAAAGAGCAAGTTTATAGCAGGCTCCCTGCCATACCTATTAGCAAATGACAGCAGCTGAGATGCTACCCATTAAATTCTCTATCTAGGAGTGAGACAGCCAGTATACCCATTAGCTGGACACTGCACAGCAGAAACCTTTAACAGACCTGAGATCTAACCTCTAGGGTGCAATGCCAATAGGAAGACATGTACTTAAACAACAGTCCTAGGAGACTAGACATTATGCAAATGATTAAAACTTTCTGACATTAAAATTCTGGTTTTCGTGGTTGAGTTAGAAGTGTGGGGAAAACTGTTTCCTATCAAAAAGGCGGCAGCTTGGAGTGATAACAAGGGTCAGGATTTTTGCCTCTTTAAATTTAGTTCCATTTGTTTTGACTGACACTGAATCCTACAGATAAGAAGACAAAATAGCAGTCATCTGCCAGAATTTGACACCCTGCCTTATTAATGAATACATTTTAAATGCAGGCTTACCAATAAAATTTGCAGACCTGTACATTTTTCATCTATTAGTGATGACGAGCAGATATGAACTTCCCATGCAAATATACCCAAGATTTTTTAAAGCTGCCAAATGAAAATAATCCGAGAAAATTGTCTTCTTATTGGGGTAATTTAAACACATTTCATTCCAATCTGCAAATAGCATCTCCCAGTATTCATAAGATTCCATTCATATTTATTTTCATATAATTATTGTTTGAAATTCCTAACCTTTCTCGAATTTCCATTCTTAAAACTGCAAGACACCCAAAGAAAATAATTAATGAAAAGAGCTATGTATTTGGTAATGACATGGTAGCTGCTATCAACATTTCTCGCGTCTCTGTGATCCGCAGCTCCTATCCAATATAGCCACGGAATTAATATCCCCAGAGAAGTTAACAACTCTGCGGAAACTGGCAAACAGATCGCAAAACTTAAGATGGCTTAAACTTTTTAAATCTAAGACCTCTTAAGTTGCAAGAAGGGTGGCGAGAGAGGGAATTAAAAACGCAATTCGAGTTGAGTTTGCAAACTTTCATCATCATTCATAAACAGCAAAGAGACGGACCATCTGTGCATATCAATAAGAGGCCAATTACACTCAAAATGTCCTACGCTTTCCAAAACTTGGGCAAATTAAGCCATTTTTCAGGAATGCACTGGCCATTCGATCCCCTTGATATATCGGTAAAATCCAAAAATTTTTGGCCCAATCTCCGAGTCGCAGAAGTATTTTCGAACCTTCGTAATAGGCGAAAACAACTGCTAATGTTTACTTATTCAAAATGTAAGTTCTAATCGTCGACGAAAAAAATCCCCACTGATTTACAACCACCAAAACACCCAGAAAACAATCTCAAAGGAAAATTAAATCAATCCTCTTCAATAAATTTTCGACGGAAACAAGCCGCAACGAGCGTTACTAAATAGTTGAATCAGGAAATAAACAAGGTTCAAAACGATTTCTTCGAGAAAGTACAGGTAGAAATTAACATATCTTTCGAGCAAATGAAAAGATATTCTTTGTAAAACGTTCTTTTGCCTGTAATCTTGTCGAAAACTTTGAAAGAAAACACAGACCAGTAAATGAAGATCTCGAGGAAAGCGAACTTTCACCTTCGGCCAAACATCGCCAACAGACCATGAAAATTCTACTTCGAAAAAACTTTTCGTAACAGCGTTTGAATGAATGAAGAAAAAAATATGCAAATTAGTTCGCTGTGCACAAAAAGTTTTTAAACCACGACAGACTCGTGTGAAGATTTCTCGATCGCAGATTGAACGGACCAGAACATCCGAAAACAGTACTCTAAAAGTTAACTGACTGCGCATCGAATAAAGAACCAAGCAATAACGAAAGACGAGTTTGCTGTAGCGATTTTCATAAGCTCGAGCGGATCACAAGGAACGTACGGTCTACAGGCGATACCCGAACTCGACTATATCAAGTTTCAATATTTCGTGCACACCAGCGAATTATTTTAAAACTTTTGAACAACAAGAAGAGCAGATTCACATCAAGTGCTAGTCCCTCACCCCAAATATTCTGTCTGATCCAATGGTACACTTACCAACTCGAAGGACATTGCTTCCCTTTTAATTCCTGCGCCAGTAGTTTGTTGCCCTTCTTGTTGAAGTGCGAATTCCCTGCTCGCTTCAGGAGGTTCTTCCATCGCTTGCTCTCTGCTGCGAGTTATTTGTCCTTTGCCAGCTCTTTGCAAAAATCACTTGGCTTTCGGCGTTCCTGAAAAAAGGGAATTGTTTTTAAATAAGCGAGCAATCGGCTGAAACGAGAGTTAAACTAACAATATCTGCGCGCGGCCTCATAAAGCATAATCTACAAAGTCAAAATATAAAATTTACCACGACAGAAAATATTTTTGGACTTCGACGATTTGCCCAAACAATCCGCTCGCGAACTGCCAGCGTTCACAAAAATTAAACTTACTTCTACCTTAAGACAAACAATTGAGTTGGATGAAAATTATTAAAAATTCTTACTCCCGGTGCGATAAATTTTTATCAAAAGCTCCACACAGATATTTAATTCCGATGAAATTACTCCAACTGGTAGAACTCGTTGACTTGGATTCGAACGAGCGGAAGGCAATAACTCTGGTGCTCTCGTTCTTACAGCTGAAACTATTATCTGCATCGACGAACAACAACTAAACATTTACATGGATTTTACAGCTATTTAAATATATCAACAGACGGAAAGCATAAATTTAAAACTGCTTGAAGTCGATAAAGAACAACAACAATCCATAAATTTCACACAAGTTCAGGTTACCGTGCTGTGGAAAAGTTTCGAACATTTGGAGTTCTTCTCGGCGCTGAACGCGGCCAGAAAGCACAGCAAATCTCTTTCGCTTCTTCTCCCCGTTTTGTTCGCTCACATGCTATTAATTTGCATACGTGAAAAGTTTTTTTGTCAACGAACGAAGTCAAGCTTACGAGGAATGTTACCTGATTGCCGTATCGCAGATCTCCCGGAAAAATTTCCCGCCTGAAGGGAAAATAATTCCAGCCCGGATTTCTTTCACCGGCACAGGCAAACAGTCCGATCGCTTTATCCACGAGGAAGAATTCTCGCATGTGAAGTTTTGGCCTCTTGTTTTTCAACAAGTCCTGTGGCCAATGTTCGTATTCGTTGCCAAAAAGTTCCCAAACAAAACTTTCCCAAGATGCCTCGCGCGCCGAGGTGCACCCTTGGGTTAATTTTGGATTAAACATTAATTGACACGAAACGAAAACTTCGAACTCTTTCTTATCTCGGTTGAAAAAATCTCGTAATAAATGTCAAAGGAAAATTTCTGTTTTCTAGCAAAAAGGCATGGACATACTCGAAGATATCTTGTGGATTGTTGCAGACAGGAGTTCGTTGGAAGTGAAATTTGTTCATTTTGAATTTTTAATATATTCAAACAATATACAAGTTAAAAACACTTGTCACCCACTCAAAGTGGTTCGAACTGATTAAAGAAATTAGTTAGAAAACCTTTTCCTTTCGAAAAATAGACCACAATTGCTTACGAGACTTAAAATATTAGGTAGTTGTGGTGATATTAACAGCTAAAGCTGCAATTTGCGATTCCACACACTTTTCCACGCGAATCAAAATATTACATTTGAATTTTAGATCAGTTCGAGCGAAATTTTAAATGAAATCAACAGTGAAAAGTAATTTACTTTGGTTTCGAGAAACATTAAGCGCTACTTTATCAAATTTTGAAAACAACAGGGGGGTTACAGCCATAAAAATGGTGCAACTTTCGAAAACTTGACAAGAGAGGTCTCGTTTCCCGTCAATAAAGGGTAAACACAATTAAGGGGAACTCAATGTGCCAAAATTTGTCTAGCGATGCTGCTGAAATAAAATAATTTGTTATTATTCGATCGGCGCAATTCTTTCGTCTGAACAATCTTCATGCTCAGCAGAACGCTGAAGAATCGCTATAAAAAATCGTCTGCTCGCCATCAGGTCATTTAAAGAAACAGTTTGATTTCTAACTTGAAACTTTTTGATTTTCGTGCGCGGCCACATGCATAAGCAGACATCTTTAAAGCCATGCAATTTGTTAAACGATTAAATCTCCTAAGTCGGGAGTTGAAAAAAAGTATTGCTAAGTGGCATAAAATGAAAAGCACCGAACACATTTGGCATTTATCAAATTTTAGCGACCCGGTCGTTTGGATCCAAAGTTTCGTGTTTGCTAACATCTTTAACTTTTCTCAAAAGAGCGCACGCCAGTCGCTGGCTTGTTATTGACGCGAAAAAAATTATTCAAATTTAGTTCTCCAAATCTATCGTTGAAAGACCTTCAACAAACTGCGCAAAACCCCAACATAAAAAGGTCACAATGCGACCACCAAACCCAATTTATATATTAAAAACCACTGAGCGGAACCAAAAAAATGTTACAGTTAATTAAACGCTCTGAGTTATGTTGAAAATAATGAATTTTTTTGACATTTTCAAACAAAAAGGTAATGCACTTTACTAGTATTTAAATTGACCTGTTTATCCATAGCAATGATTAACTGCTATCTTCTCGTTATTTTAATGTGACAAATTAAGGAAAGCAGATAGTGAGAACAGAGAATTCAATCAGCCCGCTGTCCAGATCCATGTAACTGAAACCAGCGAGTCTCTGAAAACAATACAGAAAAAAATGTAAAAAATAGTTTAGGGGCTGAATGTTCGTATTGGGAAATTTTGTTTATATTTGTGCAGGGAGACTGGCTTTCATGAGAAGACAGGCTATCCAGGTGATCGTCTTAAGTCATAAATACAGATCTTATTAGAATTGCAATCGAGTAGTGCCCGAAGTTGTATTAGTACAACAGTGCTTAGTGCAAATAGAATAAAAAAAGAACAATTTTAAAGCGCGTGGCTTTAGGGGTTAATTTTTGCGGCCATGAAATTGAGAAATGCGATCTGTAGCTTTATGATGTAGCTGTCGTTTTCTCACAGTCCCTCATGAGACGTGTGTCAGTATCATGTTTCATCTCCTCATCAGCATAAATGCATTGTATTGAAAATTAAAAGCCTGGTTAATTTGTGCTGATAGTGTCTGGTCCATAAAGTCGCTGCTGTTAAAAATAACATTCATGTATCTTTCGAGTTGCAGAAGAAGTGAAAGTTTGGGGAGAACGAGAAAAGATGTGAGATCGCCAGCCACTCGCTCGTTCATGTCATATACGTCTACCTGACAATCTGCCCTGGATCTCCGACTGGATGTTGTACTCGAGAAGTAAACATAAACGTCGCATCCTCTTTAAATCGACCCTGATGAGTTAGTTGTTCACATAGCAACCTTAAAGGTGTTGGGACTGAGTTAAATGCGATAAATGCGATAAGTGCATGAACCGCTGCATCAAAAGAAAACGAGGAAATTTTGACGGAGACGACAACATGTAGCAATATAGGGTAGTCTTGCGAAGATTTTCTTTGTTGCGAGTTTTTCGTTTCTTTTTTTTCCTGACCTGATCGCAACAAAGATTGCATGCGGACTTAAGCGTGAAATAGTCGACACGCTCTCTCGCCCGGTGATGTGACGGTCCCGTCTATAGCAAGAATGCCGCGCAGAAAAAGCGGGAAGCCATCCAGAATCATGACTAGTAAAAGGTTACGTAGGATCCTAACTTGGCTAGAGATGAAGCCACCAGGACCCCGCAGAATAGGATGGCAAGAGAGAAGAGATGCAATCTGAGAATAAAACTCTTGCACACTAAGGTTGGACAATGGCCCCTGCCATCAGGTATCCAGCACTCAGTTCACGAGGACATTGCGCGTTAAAGGAGCTCAGACACGGTATTTTGTAGACTGTAACACAGTCGTTTTTTCTTCCCTACTCAAAAGGCGCGAAGCGCGAAGCGCCTTAAGCGTAACTCGAGAAGCGCGCGACTGCTCACGCCCTCTCTTCCCCAGCCTTTCTCGCCGTTTCCACGCTCGCTCCAGACCTCGACCTTTCGTTCGGAATACTGCCATCGGTAACCATCGGTTCGCAAAAAATACAACTGTTTTGGCCACATACAAAATCGCTTCAGAATCGTTCGGATGGACAAAGCGGTTTCGACAGTGATAGTAACAGATAAAGCAAACATTTTCTCACCTTCTTTTCGGAGAAAAAAAGTCAACGAAACAGTCCTAGAAATTTACTGTATTTCGCGGATTATCAACGCTATTCCCAACGTCGACTTTTTTTTAATTTCACGGGCATCAGCTGTCAGCTTCTAAAAGCACTTGAAAAGCACAACTTTTAAAAGACGAATGTCTTCTGTTGCACTCATTTGCTGAATCAAATTTCCCCGAGGTTCGTGTAAATTATTTCTTTTCCTCTTTCGTTTGGGTTAATTTATTCTCCAAGTGTGCGACTGGCAACAGCTGGAGGGCCCTTCAGGCCCGGGTGCCGGGACTGAAAGAGAGCCAGCTGGCTGCGTTTCCTGCGAAACGCTTCACCTGTTCAGAGAAAGGAATGACAAAAACTGGAAAGTGCTTGTTCCAGTATAAAATGTTCCATAGTTAAACTTGCTTTCTCTAGGAAGCGTACGCACGTAAATGTAAACCAATATGATGCACCTTCCCCCCCTCCACCCGTGGGGGGAAGGGGGGCGGGCGGGTGTTAACTGGAACGAAACGATTACTTAGCTTGGCAGTAACTCGTTATTGTTTATAATATAGAGACCAAAAAAAATAGTTTTACAGAGAATATGCACATGTGTTGTAAAATAAAGGGAAAAAGGTCTGGCGAGACGTCCGCGAGTCTGAAATTCACGCGCAAATAGAAAGTGACGAAAAACCAACGGTTTTTTATTATTATCAGCAAGAGATAAGCGAAATCAATTAATCAAATATCGGTCTTCTCTTAACGATAAGCAAACCATAAGGCTTAAATTAAAACAACAGCAAAAAATACATGCAAAGCAGATTTATTTTCTTTTTTGAGAATGCATTCACAACTGAGAGACAGTTTCCGCTATATCCTGTGCATCATCGAGAAAACACTTATACTTGTTTATAGAAGCCAGGCTTAAACCAAGACAACAAAAGCGACGCGAATCCGCTCCCTGTCCAAAGGCCAGTGTTTATTTCTTTTAACTTCTATCAGACTCTTAGCTACAGCTGGTATCCTAAGAGCCACTTTTAGAAAACAGATATGTCTTGTAACTCGAAGAAGACATCAGTAACGAAAAACACAAATATAAAGCAAGCCATCCCCATATGTTGCGATAAAGACGCTTTTTACTTTAGAATTGTACCAAGCACGCGAGCTACATAAACGACGAACTACTAATAATAGAAAGAATTATTACCCTACTAAGCGCCACTTAGCTCGTCTCATATAAAGTTCTAAGAATATAGCCGCGGTACAGTACATAGCAAGAATACTTCTTAGTTGACGATTTTACAAAGACTTCCCGCATGAGCACTTATCACTGAAAGGAAAACCTTGAGCCAGCTGTACCTCACTTTGAAAGGACCCCCGGACATGGCCAACGAAACAAACGCATGTGAAAAAAAATCAAACAAAAAAGGAATCAAATTGCTTAAGGCCTAAATAGAAAAACGAGCTCATAGCGAACCTAAGGTCCCTTTTCACTCAAGCAGGGGAATTTGAAAACGGAGGTTTCGCCGTGAAAACTCCTCAACTGTTTTCCTTTCGAACTGCGCCGGAGGAATTCAGCTACGCAATAATCATCGGTCATTTTTGGCTCGTGTTTGAGGAAACCTCGGGCAGGGAAATCACATGACTATCGAGGCGCCATCGTTTTCGAAAAGCTTCGTTTTCAAAATGTTTTCTGTCCACACGTAAACGAAAATTCCCTCTGTTTGAATAGCGTTTTCGAAAAGCTCCGTTTTGGTGACGGATCAGAGTTGATGGTTAGGCTTAGTCTCAGGGCGGGGCTTAAGCGTTTTTACTTGACTATATAGTGACCATGGCGCTTAACACCAGAATTAACACCGAGGGCGAAGAAAGCACCTTCTCTAAGACTGTGGACTCCTGTTTTGGAAAGACCAAGAACGATGCCTTGGAAAGCCCCGAGAATTAATTTTCTTGCCTTAGAACCTTTTTAAACTTGTAAATAAGAGATGATGTTTACTCTGGTGATTTGAAGTTTTTGTGACTGCCTTGATTAGTATAATGAGCACGTTTTCGCTAGGAGGGCGTGATTTGGCCGATTTAGTAAAATGTGAACCTTAAAACCGTGTCAATAATTCCAACGCGTTGGTTGAGCTGTTTTTAAACAGCCTGTATTTCATGGCGGGAATGTAATCAAGGTTTCGGAACCGACTGATATTCATCTCGCAACAAAAAGTTGCAAGAACCGGCTTAACCAGTAGACTGAACAGTACTATGAACATCTTCGGGTTATCTTCGGGTGCACGGTCCAGCCTTCGGTAATTGTCGGGAAAGATCGGGAACCGATGGACCACGTTGGAAGCGGTGTCACAGTGATATGTGTATCCCCGTGATATCTGTATCCCATACACATATCACTAGTGATATCTGTATCCCCTCCAA
>OMLO01002135.1_pt1 | contig 15724 bp, 6 predicted proteins | sample 1674811 | NCBI WGS metagenome assembly OMLO01 (sample SAMN06265003, study PRJEB25207) | coral metagenome | isolation source: Coral host | place: Mexico:La Bocana,Puerto Morelos, Mexico | collected 2008-11-13 | reverse complement strand
ATCAACACAGCTCTAGTCCTTTTGCACTGACCCTTTTGAACTGGTCTCCGAGAGAGGCTGTAGCAAAACCACATTGCATGAGCAATGTGTATATTCAGTGACAATTCAAGTCAAAATAAAACTTTAGGTGCTCAGGCCTGATTTTCAATAGCTCAATTTGAGGAGGTGAATTCCTTCTTTGTTTAAATGACCTTTTTTTCTTTCATCGTTTTCGTGTCAGTCAACAAAGAAGAATGGAGTGCTTTCAGAGCGACGGCAGGCCCGCCTTCAAAAGCTTACAGCAAAAAGAGCTCCACCAAACAAAAAAAATCATCAAATAAAAAACATTACACGCAAACATCTGAAGCATGTCGTACTAATTTCAGCATCGATGGCCAAGTGACAACACTTCGCGAGAGGAAGATGAAGTTGGAGAAATGACTCGACCATGTTTAACAAAACGGAAGTGAAATGCAACAATTTTCTAGCATGTTCCGCATTCGAAAAGACAAAATATTTTCCTGACGTTCGCTTGTTTTATCTGTCGTTAGGAGAACAGCAAACACTTACCTTTGGAAACACTTTGCTCTCTTGGAATTTCTCCTCGTGCAGATGAATGGTTTCGCTCACCCTTGAAGCTGTCTGCTCGATCTAATGTATGCCAATTTCGTCGAATTCAACTCGGTTTCTAAGCCAGCCAATTAGAACATTTTATACATGAGGCCTCGTCATATTTAACAGAAATGCCACGTCTTATTTGAATTGAAATATTACATATTTTCGCTGCCCTTGTACCGATCAAATGCGGCTTGTGACCGCGAGCTAGGTGATAAATATTTAATGAGGGCGGTCATCTAAAGGATGCACTTCAAAAACGAGCGAAAAATAACTTCTGATATCGTGCCTTGAAAGCTGGGATACCGAAGTTTTAGAACATTAGAGTAAATACTTAGTTTTTACCGACAATTTGAAGTTTCTGGTTCACCGTCAAAGTGAGATAATGACCGCAGAGAAAATTTCATTATGGAACTATTTCTGAAAATGTCATTGATGCTTCGTCCACCTGAACAAAACACAACTGCTGGAAGCGTCTCGTTCAACTGATTTGCAAAATGCAACAAGTGGTTGCTTTTTGTAACCAAGGAGAAGAGAAATCATCTGTTAGGAAAAAACAAGATGAAGCTTTCTCTACGAATTTTGTGACTTTTTCAAGTATATTAAGCCAGTGACAGTTTGTACAACGATAAATTATACAGACAGGAAAATAAGCGGGTTATGGTATGACAGGAGAGTGACTGAGAACATAGAGAAATTTCTTTATTCAAGAGAACCATTCAAACCTTTGTTTAGCTGTGTAGCTACAAAATGTAAAATTTTCCTTTCTTTTGCGTGTGTTAAGAGTGGAGGCAAATGAATAACAATTCACACACGTGGTTCATATTTTCACTGTTTGTCAGACTGGAGTGGGGTGGGGTTTATTTTGACAATGGTGACCTTATTTCCCCCTCGCCTATACATGAAGACAAACAATTGGAAACAATTTTTAAAGAACCTTTTCATTTCCTGTCTCTTTTCAAAGATAGACGTCAGTCAATATTTGCTTTGGGTATAAACGTTTTGCAATGACTTAAGTAGGCTTTTTAATAAAGCAGAATAGCTGGTAGATGGAAATCCGATCGTGTACGAAATTTATATAATTAATGTTCAACGTGGATAAAATGTGAATGGACACTATTGTAGAATGCTAATTGCCAGAAATTCTCGTGAATTTAGTGACATTTCAACTAAAATAAACAAGAATTTTGTCACCATAGTTAACTGTACCTCAGTTGTTTCAAAGAATTTGCCCGACTTGTTTTCAGCACGTTTTACCTCTCCAATGCTATTTCAACCCTATTTTACACCATCCGCAGCCATTAATGTATTTGACATTTTCACTCATTTAATTGGCTGTTTCCCTTCAGGCCATATGGCCATCCCTGAGAGTTTACGAATTCATAAAGAGTTTCAAAAGTTGACACTTTGAGTTTATCTCGTTATGCAGTACCCTCCGAGCCTCGTGTTCTGCTTCTCTAGCATGCGATAAGTACAATCAATTTTCTCTTCCAAATCTAAAAACATAGCACATGTATTCTCTAGGCGTTTTTTCAAATATCTTCGTTCAAGAGACACAATGTGTTTACGTATCTGGCTCAGTGATTTTCAACTCAACCCTTGCACTGATTGCTTCTTGACAAATGAAGTCAGATATCTCCCTGGAATCGTGATAGTTACCATGAAACCTGAAACACGCATTCATGTTGTGAATTGCACTTAATGGGGTTTAGTTGGTTTTAATCGAATCCAAACCCGGAAAACTTTGGTCGTTGCTGAGAGCTGCATTTGGTTTGTTTTATAAACAGGAAATACTAGGTGAAATATTCTCAAGATTTTCCATTATTTTGTCTGTTGTATCCACTTTCTAACACTGGTATAAATTATTCATTGTAAACATGATACTTAAAAATAAGTAAGTGAGCAACACAAGGCCTTAAAAGGGCCTGTGCAGCTTGAAATCTTTGCACATTGGTTAAAGCCTTAGGAAGCCAGCTGAGTCTGTTGAACCTGAGAAGGTTTGCTTTTTTTCAGGATTCTTACAGCTTTTAAGCTGCGAATTCCACCGTTAATGCGTTTTAATCTTGTGTTGCAGATTTCTGCCATCTGTTAGACGTGGAACTCAGCTCTTCATGTCTAATTTGGCTGAGAAAGATGGCAAGCACGTGTTTACAATGAATGTTTTTGTGAATCTTAGTTTTGCATGAGACAACAACGTCAAGAAACCTTTAAAGTCTTTTAGCTGTTGTGTCCATCATGTAATAATTTCGAATAATTCCCAATTAAGATCTTGCCTTTTTGTTTTATTTTCTTTAAAGACGACGCCAGCAAAGATCGAAAATTCACTGATACACGAAAACGTTTAGTCAGTAGGTGTGTCCTTCATCAAGCAAGCATATATTTTAACTGATTGCGCATTTGACAAGACGTAGAGTGATGCTTTTTATTTAATTAATAACATACTTTTATAATCAGAAGTCATTTCAAATTGGGTGCAACTTCATATCCGTTGTAAGTGGCTTTTCTGTACTGTGGTTTCTTGTGATAATCTCGTTTCACTCGTACATACCCTGGTTAATTTTCCCGCCATTTCTTGTGCGCATGTGCAGGTGTCTTGCAACTTCAGCTGAGAGGTTTCTTCAGTTCAGTCAGTGAAACAATGACAGCAATTTCAGATAGTTTCTACTCTTCGTCTAAAACTTAAAGCATCCGTCGATTTCTTCGCTGTGTTAAAGCACCTTGATTCCACGTTATCTCAGTTGATTCTACTGTTTTGGCGCGTTAAAACCAGTATGGGGCCTCATGTTGGCAACGTCTTCTCTGACTCTATCGTCTTCGGGTTTTTTAGCAGTCTCTTATTAAATCTGCTTATTAATTCATATGATATTGGCTCGTTTAGTCGAGTGCTATCAATGATTTACTATCCGCTTTGTTTCCTCGGTTCCTTCTTTCGGTTCACAGAGGAAGGAGTGAATAATTCCATGGGAATGAATCGGCACGACAGAGTTAGCAATAATAACTCTTTGTTACTGCCTACAAGAAAAATTGCGCCCAAGTTTAAGACTACCTTTGACTGCTTCTTTTTTAAACCAAGTAATGTGAGTCTCTTTACACACTACTGTTTAAACAGAAAATTGCAGCTATTCTAATTCAATGAACTCCCGCACTGTTTTGTGGTAACCTCCGAAAGTACTCGAAATTCCACACGGTTCTCTCTGATGTAAATGTATTTCACACCCCTTATCCATGGTAATGAAAGGCATTGCTTGTGACGGCATTCTATTTTCACTTAATAAAGTTTCATGTTCGAGAAATTAAACCATGATGAAACACAATCAGTGGAATAACATTGATTCACCAGTGTTTGTGACTTGTCTCCAGAACCTCACGAATCATGCCTTTAATTCAGCAATTTAACTTTTCTATGTTCTCCATTAATTTAATTCATTCATATCTACGTCTTCAAATAAAATTGCTCATTTATACTGAGACCTCTTTGCAAAGGAATAAACTGTTTTCGTGACAAAGTACTCAGCCCCAGAAGCTATTTTGAATTTCGACCAAACTTTTTCCTTGTTGCGGGTGGTTGCTGTCAATCTTAATGAGATAATGGTCCAGACAAGAATAATATTAGATCAAACAATCATTTTCTCAGTGCAGAATAAATTGCTTCTCAAGAGTTCAAAGTTCCGCATACATTGTGAATGAAAACAAATATAGGGTCTAAACTGACCCCTACTGTGGAATGTTTCCGTTTCCGATGAAGCGATGATAGAGACGTTTCATAAATCTAAAAATTTTTGAAGTGTTCCGTCTTCTGCTGATGCTGCGTATGTTGTCCTGATTTTGCATTTTTTTTTTAACACATATTGATTTCGTTGCTGCTTAGGTTACATATTTCCACGAAAAGAATATACTTAAGGCTTCAGGCTTCTGTCTATTTATAATTCTGTTAAAACGCACTTATTAGCATTTCGACGTTAAGTTTGTATTGAACCGATTTTTGATCCGTAGACAAATATCATACGATGCAGCTTAAAACTTGACGCAATACTGGACTGTTTCCAGTTCTAAAATCTATATTAAAATCCCTACGTATATGGACCTGAATATCGACTGTAAAAAGCCCCGTTTCCAAGTAAACAAACAAATAAAAATCTAGTATTTCTCTACCGGCGAGTTCATCAATTATATTTTAAGAGAGCTGCTAATACTCGTCTTCACGTAATTGGAGTAATTGTACTATTTTGCATATGTACGTTTGTCGAGTGAGTCAGCTTGTTTTGCCATCTTTCACAACTCTCGCAACTCTTCTGTGAAAATCTTTCCAATTGATTGAAAGAACCGGACGATGATCCGTTTGCTATTTATTACGGTAAAAACTTTTCATTTGCAGTTCGAGGACGAAGTGTAAACACGTTCACAGTTTTGGGCCTGCGTTAGCCTGTCACGAGGAGGCCATTGGAATGCGGAATTTCTGAGAACAATAACTCATTCGGCATGACTATACAGAAAGATTTACGAGTACATTATCCATTTATGCCTTGTAAGAATGATACAAGATAGTGGTTCTGAGAAACTCAACAATTCACGTGTACAGGTCGGCCTCTGAAAACGAACGCGTAGCTGTACAAGGAAATAGAAACCCTTTGCATGCAAAGATAAGCCTCGGACAAGCTGCTATTGGTGAGTTAGTACACTCAGAAACTGATTTAGAGGTAAAGACGGTTATATTAATTGAGATCAAGCTAGTAAAATATAGTACAAGGGAAACAACTTGCAGGGTTATGCTCTTGGCCTGTTGTCAACCAAAACGCTAATCTCTTAAGATTATCTGCAAGAATTAACTGGAATATTCTAACCGTACTTGTCAGGCTGCCTCTCGAATCAAATTCCAATCTCGTGGAAAAGGCTTATGTACTTTCTTTTTTTAATTATCGAGATACCGTTTGCCTTTAGCTGCTGCGATTTGGGAGATTAACTGAAAATATTTTCCCCGTTCAACGGTTTCTGTTTTTTCTGGGCCTATTGACAACAAACGGGAAAACTAAATTAAGTTTTTAATCAATAGCTCTGTGCTGGAGGCGGAAAAAGTATGAACTTCTTTCTGTGCGGGGGCTGAGCGAGTAATCCACCAGACGTTTTCTTCCTATAAGACCAAAAAAGCCGGAAAATAAACAGAAAAAGGTCTAGTTGAATTCTTTTCACGGGTTCCGCGTATGCTTTTGTGAAAGTTTGGGATGATCATCGTGACAAACATTCTGACATGTTTATTTTTACTTACGCGTAGCTGCAAAGCCGTCAGTAATTCGACTAGCCAACGTCGGAAATGTTCCTGACAAAGTTGCTTTAAATCTTTAGCCGGATTATTCACCAGTTTAGAATCGTGCAGAGGTCCACACTTATAATTACGTCATTTCTGATTTCTGATCCTAAATTTAAATTAAAACACCATAACAGGCACAACAAAGTTCGAAGGCAACAAAAGCCCATAGGAAAGAAATATATACAGCTTAAACAAGATTTGTCATTAAAAATATACATTTGTAAATAGGAATATCTTGAGAAAACGAGAGAAGTTAATTTGCGAAGATAATGAGCAGACAAATATTGCATTCACCAGCATTAAATAACACTGGTAAAACGTAGAGCTTCGCTAGGAAAGAGAAAAAATAACTCCTATTTTAAAGGCATTTTCCTAAAGAGGTTAAAGCAAAATGAATAAAGGGCATGCCAGGTGTTAAATAATTTACAGAAACGAAGTTATTCACCTGCTGTCTAATATTTTTTTTTAACAGCCTTCCGTAGCATGCAAATTTGACCTTCTTTAGAGTGGTTCGCAAACCCGCGTCGGGTATTAGGCTCTCAAGATCCGCTACATTTTTGTTTAGCATAAGTTCATGTTAGAGGCAAGGAATTTCAAGTTAAAAAGTTTACAATCTTACTCTTTATCCTTCAGGGTATAAGAACACTGCATATGGAAAACAAGATCATTACAAGACAAGAAAATGCAAAAGAAACTAGCGGAGGAAATCGATACCATATATTCGACGATAAAACACTCTTTTCTTACTTGTATGGCAACCGTGAAATACGAACCATAGACGTGCAAGAACTTAAAAGAAAAGCTGAAGGAGACCAAGGTACGACTTGCAAATTTAAGCCAGGCCATTCAGATCGATAGCCGGTTATGTAAAAGATTAGTGCACCTTTTAGACATATATTTTGCACATGTTGTAATATAACTCAGGTCGTAAAGGTCAAAAAGCGATATAAACCATTTCTGTTTCCAGTTTGAAAACATTTTTACGTGATATTTTCACATTAAAGCTTCGCCTCGAAGAATTGATAAATAATGCGGTGTGCGACTAATTTTGTTGTTATTGTTTTGTTTAGCTTGCCCTGGCGGACCCGATTGTTCTCAAAAGTTCCGCTTTCATTTCGGTGTTTACTAACTACATGATCTTTTCCAGAATAAGTGCAGTAAATTTGAATTGGGCCATTTTAAACCAATATCACCCAATATACCCATTTTTCTACTCGTAAACCTGCGTTTTTACGCTGAAAACAAAACCTCCGTAGGTAAAAAGAAAGAAAGCTGTAACACTAGTTAATTAACTGTGGTTTTATTTAGTTAAGTTTAGTGAAGCAAAGAGTTTTATGATGACAGCATTTTTCTAACTTTCTTTATAATGCCGTGTCTTGCTTTAAATCAATTGCCTGCACCCATTGAACGTATTGGATCTTAAAAAATGTTTTGTATCGACAACATAAGAGCTCGTTCTAGTCATTCTGTAAGTTCTACGCTTGACAAATTTCGTCAGTGGATCTTTTCATTTGAAGCAAAACGGCGGTCAACTCGTGGAGTTTATTTGCCTTCCAGGGGGACAAATGGAACAAAAAATGTGTTGTTTTTGCTTTCATGTTTTGACCACCTGCTGAGTAAGGGACAAAACTATCTGACAAGAAATGATAGAATGTAACTGAGTTTTGCGGCCGCCGGCTGCCGGTTCTTTGCTCACTTTGCACTTTGTTCTCTGCTGTACGAGCTGTGACACACCTGCCATTCACGTGATAATGACGTCGATGAATGCTGAGCAATGTTCTGAGTTCGTTTTAATGCCGAATCTTTCTGTAGCTTTGTCTGCTATGAAACGTCTTAGGGGGGTGTCGTGAGTCGAGACATATTTTCAATTGGTTATTGAAATCTGCTTCTACTCATATCGTACTGATAACGTTTGCCGATTTTCTCAGAGACTGCATCTTCGAAGAAACAGAAGCTTGCAGCTGACCATGAGGAGCCTCGGCTCACAAACGCCATACGATCTTTCCCGGATGAGGTGCAGCTTTGTGCATCGAGTATTCCTGGGGCGAGGTACGGTGTTTGCGCCAAAGAGCACATTCCACTGGGGACTTGGATAGGACCTTACGAAGGCAGGCGTCTGTCTCCACAAAATCTTGCCCCAGACACAGATATGGATTACCTCTGGGAGGTAAGGTTCTGTTCGAAAGCTAGATTGTTCCAAATATTACTGATTATGGAGTAAAACACAAACCGGACAAGGGATAAGAACATGTAGCGAAAAATTAGCCTTTTGCAACAAATAGTTATAGGGTACGTACAAAGATCTACAGAATCCGCAATACTTTATGGCACAGGAAAGTGACAGCTTCCAAAACAAAGCGATTTCATACCAGTGCGGGGCATGCCATCCAAAATGGAAAAACTACCCTTTAAACTTAAAAGCTTACATGAAACATTCGTTACATTTGCTACGATGTTGTAATTCCTGGAGAAAAATGACAACTACGTGATATATACAAAAATAGGTTGGGATATAAAAAACACAGTTTAAGTTTATGGCATCCATAAACTTATGTTAATGAGACCCGAGAGTCAATACCTCAAAGACAGGCACACACATTATAATTTGTAACACCATGAACCTCTTGTAAATGAGGTAAAGGTACAATAAAGGTAAATCCCAATAACATAAATAACATGCCACTAATTCCTGATCTCAAAGTCCGTCACGGATTCCCAGTTGATAAACAATCACTCCCTTATGATATCACAACAAACCCTTAATTTCCTAAGGCCACTGTTTTCTATATCAGTAAAAGACAGTGTATCAATGGTTCCAGTCATTTATCTCACGTGTCCACCTCATGCCCCCTGACCACTAGTCAAGCACACGCTCCTCGCTGTATTCAGTCTCCTTGTTGTGCCGATCCTTCGCCACTAACTTGTCTTTTCCCTCCCACCCTCCCTCATGACTGGAGCCCTTGCTTTACACATTTTTAACCGCTGATACTACACTTAACAATTATCTTTAAGCGCAAAACAAGAATCATTTCGATTTATAGAAATGTTCGCCATGAATTGGGCCAATACTCTTGTTTTTTCCTCAAAAAGGAGCAACCCCTTACACTACTATTCAGAATGTCGTGGATAGATACCGAACGTCACCTATCCGTATATACTTATAGTTATCATTTGTTAAAAAAAAAACAATGATGCCCTTAATGGTATAGGCTACAGTTATCTGTCTCTTAGCAAGCTTTAGACCTTGCCATTCACAGGGCAATGAACAGAGACTTTGTACCACCTGATCTGTACTCCCCCCAGGAGGGGGAGCCCCTTCTGGTTCCCTCAGACAGTCCCCCGGGATATGGGCCTCACCCCTGGAGGCAGGTCTGGAACTTTTATTCCAGGGTGGCGGGCTACCCCCAGTACTACCCGAACTGCACTCCCCCAGGAGGGCCCCCTTCCTGGGCCCCTACTCCCCAGTCGTCCTTCCCTGCAACATTTTACCCACAGCCAGTGTGTTATTTCCTAAATGTAGTATCATTAGGGCAGCTCCGACTAGGGCTCGAAAGAGGATCATTTAAGTGTCAATAATGTAATCGCTCTTTTTTAAAAGAATAGATTGTCGTTGGTCCTGTGTTAATTAAAACTAAAATTCTCAGTTTTTGTCTTGACCAAGGATCATTTACTTTAGCCAATCAAATGATGAGAGTTAAGACAATATGGTAACCATGTCTGTTCTAAACAGGAACCTCTGTTCTACTTTTAAGGGTTGAAAATGAGGATATTTAGTTTTTGACAGATAGACGCTAGAGCTAACAGAGTTTCCATGACAAAGACATTATGGGTGTCATTTTATTTATTTTGTGATGTACACTTCTGATACCAATATTATAGAACAGTGCTTTCCAGAGATATTCTTTATTCAGAAAAAAGTTTAAAAAAAAGATACTTAGAAAAGGAAAACGCCATTCTTCAATATTTTGAAAGGCCTTTTAAATAATAGAAATATACCAAAAATAGTTATACATCTTTCTTTTTGTTCATTTCTAGTGGCTGATTATCCTAGGCATCATAAAATTTTATGGCTACCCTATTAGCGAAACAGCACTCATCAAAGAAATTCCACTTGACACCGAAGCATTTCCAAATTCCATTCAGTACCATGAAGTCATGAAACTCTTACTAAATTTTCATTAACCTCTCTGTTACAACTTCAAGTACTTCAAGGAGAGCGGATCACATCACTCCAATCCTCCGCAAGCTTCACTGGCTGCCCGTGCGCAAGCGGTTCATTTTTAAGATTTTGCTTTTTACTTACAAAATTTAAAAGGCTTAGCACCCTGTTACTTGGCGGAACTTATTAATCTTCATCAACCGACAAGGTGTCTTCGTTCAAACAATAATCACCTGCGACTGCACATACCAGTGTTTAGGACAAAGACTTACGGGGGACGCGCTTTTTCATTTTGTGCGCCAGCACTGTGGAACAGCCTCCCACTTGATGTCAGAAGTGCCCCTTCAGTGGATACGTTTAAACTAAGCTTAAAACGTTTTTATTTAATAATGATTTTTAGTATTTTATTATCCATTGTAATTTAATATACTTTCCTTATATTGCTTTCGTTATCGTTTTATTTTACTTGTAAATTTTTATTCTGTAAGAGCATTGAGATTTTTAATGTAATGCGCTAGAAATAAATTGTTATTATTATTATTATTATTATTATTATTATTATTATTATTATTATTATTATTACTATTATTACATTAGGCATGTAAATAAACGAACAAATCATCTCTGGAAAATTTGTTTAGTCAAACGTAAATTCTCGCAAACACAATCATACAATGTATGGTAGAAAGTAAGGAGAATTTTGATGCTAAGACGAAATCCGATTAGAAATCAAGTAATTTTTAGTTTTTAGGTTTTTAGTGGATAATTTTAGGTATTTTACAGTACTTCTATACATTTTATTAAAGCTTAAGATTTAAACAGTTGCCTGAAATAGCACCGAACACAATTTCCCATGGGAAATCGAGAAAATAAATGTCAAATTTCAGAGAAATTATGCGAACAAAGAACTTTCAAGTTTTTTATATGAACTACAAAATTTGTTTACGACAACTGGTGTTTTTTATATGTAAAAGTCTGTAATATGATGGGAATCATTCGGCACGAAAGTTGCGTACACTTCTCAGTCGAACGTCTAGTGAATTCCTTCTTAAACATTTTTTTGGTTTTGTAGATCTACAAAGATGGTAGGCTGAGTCATTATATTGATGGCAGCGATGAAGAAAATTCCAGTTGGATGAGATTTATCCGTTGTGCTCGTCACATAAAGGAACAGAATTTGTACGCTTTCCAATACTGTGGAAATATTTTTTATCGCGCGTTTAAGGAGATTCCTCCAGGAAGAGAGTTACTGGTTTGGTACGATGACAAATACCCACAATTCCTAGGGATTCCTCTGGGCATGCAGGATTATGACTCTGGTAAGAACCGTTTAACACATCAGTGATCAAACACCAATTTCTCCTTATAATACTTAAGCGTTTTTAAGCAAACAGTTGATGAGAATAGCACAAGTCATCAGTGCAGCGATATTGTTTTATAGGATAAGAACAGACACTCATAAATATTCCTAAAACACACCCTGAAAACTTTATTGTAAAAGGGTAATTTTTCTGAAGTCTGAAGAAACCCTCGCCGTATGATGATTCAAATGTAAGCTACTAAGCAGTATTTCCACGTGGCACTGTTTATCACGTCTTTTGCGTGCGGATAGTATCATATCTTCTGAGATGAAAAATTTAAATCGTTTTAAGCTATTTTGTCCAAAACGTTTTCTCAAAACCTACAAAGGAGAAGTCTGTTATAAACTATAATTTTATTAAAAATTCCCTCTTTATTTTTTCAGTGACATCTTCAAATGCCCGAGGCTCTCCAATAAACAATTCAAACAGCACCTTTCTCAACTCAAATGTTAAAAATTTCGGCTTTCAAGAATCACGAAATAATCACCACCTGGGAAACTTTAGAGTCCCTGCAACACGTGCTGTGCAACCGCGCCCTGCCCGGGCGACATGTACTATGGGTAACGCGCTTCATCGAGACAATCTTAGTGCCTCTGGTATTAGGGGTGGTCCCAGCTTTGCAGCGGGATCTGGTGAAGTCAAAAGAAGTGAAACGAAAGTGACTCAAATGGCGAGTGAAAGGAAATTTGCCATGAACGTTCCGCCGACATCTGAGTCCAACGTGAACCAGCTATACCCACCGCAAACAAGAAATAGAGACTCGCAAAAAAATTCCGAACAACAATTACAAAATGAAAATTCAAGACACAAAGCAATAGGAACACAAGCGTCGGACAAACAGTTGAAACAACACAGAGAGAAGAACTGTGTGCCTCCAAACGATAGAGGACTACCTCCTCAAAGACACGCTCCATACGAAATGCCGCCATCACAATTATTTGATAGTGAGTACCTGATTTATTCACTTTAAAGACCAAAATTTCACATTGAGTTGTTTTAGTAAGCTGTTAACTGGCCCGGCACAGTCTTGTGAGTTTTTCACTCGGAATAAGATGATGGCTCTAGTTAAGAGCTATTAAATGGATCACTCATTAACCTTGCATGAAAGTACATCGACTATGTTTTGTTAATGAAATTAAAACTCGTTGGTCTGAGAAAAGTTAGATCTTCAGAAATGATCTTAGTTCAATTTAGACCTTAATCCATATTATGATCAGTAATTAAGAGAGAAAAATACGACTTTTACAGATGATCAACAAATTTCTTCCCGTTCAAATGAAAGCCAAGTGCCCATGCGCAGTGAGAACGGAAACATCACGAAAAATGTAATGCCAGCTCTTCGTCCTTACATGCCTCCTCTACTCAATAAACAGTTCTACTACGACCCAATGAAAACTCAAACATCGGGGATTTCTCCAGATGAATTCGGCATGTGGAGGTGCCGGCAGTGCTTAAAGACATTTACTCAGCGGGTGCTGCTTCAAATGCATGAGTGTCCCCAGACTCCCGACAAGCCATACCAGTGCGGTCAATGCACGCGGTCATTCGCAACTCCAAAGGACTTGAGAAGTCACGTGGACACCCACACTAATGAAAAGCTGTTTAAATGCGGGTTCTGTTCGCGCTCGTTTTCAGGAGCGACAACTTTAAATAACCATATACGTACGCATACGGGTGAAAGGCCATTTAACTGCGAGAAATGTCACAAGACGTTTTCACAAGCCAGTCATTTAGCAAGACACCAGCGAAGCCCTGGGGACTGTGTTCCAGTGGAGGATGTATAGGCACATGTTGTTGCATTCTCTTCCCCAGTAGCACGCGGAGCAAACTGTGGCTGTGGACTGACATGATTTAATTGCATACATTCTTGGACTTTCATCAAATTCCCAGTTAGTATTCTTCCAACTAAATTAAGCTCTGACTAAAACCATTCGATCACAGCACCTATGGATCTTCACGAACTTTGAAGTGGGCATACGGATAATTTTTAGAGAGGTCCTACATGACGTAGCATATGAATATATGAATACCATATGAACTTTACTTTTGCTTAAGCATTTCATTAGAGATCAACCAGTGAATATAAGAAGATAAATGCTAAAATATTAACTTGTTGATCCTAACATCAATAAAGTTCCGCTGGATCTCTTTCTTCTAAGAAAATATTACGTACCAGCCTCCACATTTCCCTCAAAGTTTCTTGTTAGGATTTTTAGTTTTTGAGTTTCTATCAGTCGAAGGAAAGTCCTTCAAAAGAATGCTTAAATGTAAAGTTAGCTTACTTTGCGCTCAAAAAAGATACTTTGTAGACAGAATAAAAAATAAAATAAATAAATAACTAAAAGAATCTGTAAAATATTGAGTTTCAGTTCGTCTTACATTTTTTCTGGAAGACAAGAATGTAATTTCCAAATCGGACGAGCTCAAGCAATTGACCTGCGATTGGTAAATATATCCGGTTACAAGAAGTCGAAATTGGATGCCTGTAATCAGACACCCACATGGCAAATAGGCACGCGGTGTGATCCAACCAAGACAAGAATTGTAATCAATATTTATCCAGGGAACTTTCTTCACTCGTTAAGGTTGATTTCTCAGTACAGTCGCGTAAAAATGTACGTACGTGAAATAATAACTAAAATGGTTGTAAACTTCTGGCTCCTTCGTTATTAATCGTTATCTCTGATGCCAGGTAAAAAAAGTAAAAGCCTCGAAAGCAACCACTGACTCAATTTACAATCTGATACTTTAACTATTTTTAACTGAAATAAAACCACAGTGAAATATACTACAACATTTTATTGCGACATTTAGGAAAAAACGTTGTCTGAGTTCCTGTGTCTTTTTGAATTGCGGTCTTTTCAATATTCATAGACCGGAAAGAAATTACAGATGGTGGATCGAGACAATTAACTAGAGATTCTATCTCTACCAAATGGGTAGTACGTTAGATTGGCGCGAGTTCCTCGGGAAAAGACAGCTGTGCCTCTTCGAGGAGAAATTAAGGTAGCGAAATGTTAGTTACATAACAGTGAAAATTCTAGGGAAAGAAGCAGCACCGATTTCTAATGAAACAATGCACGCAGCAGACATACCGTCAATGTACGACCATAGATTAACTACAACAACAGGTTCTTCTGTTCCATAGTACGAAACAGATCTTTAACCAGCACGACACGACTATGGGCGCGACTTAGGAAAGTTAAAAACTACAACGCACATTCATGCCAATAGAAACTTGCTTTCAATAAGTTTAACTATTTTTCAGTAAGTTAATCTATATTTTACGCGCGTAAGTTGAATGAAACTTCTGAAAAACGAGAACACATTTCCATTTTATAGAAAACCTCCAGCCACTGTGCATTAATGTCTGATAGTGTACGATGGCTCAACCAATCAGATTGCAGCCTAGTATACTGGCGGAATTCTTCTAACGTCCCTTAGTGTACAAAACTATTGCTCGTTCAAAGACCAATTCTCCACTAACGAAGAAGAATTGCTCATGTGCAGATTGAATTGTCAGGTAAAGTAACATCAGCCTCCGTCACTTTTCTCTCGTTAAAATGCAAAAAGGATCAGGCGCATCATGGGCTCTGTTAATTACAATGGTTCTTCGTTGGGAGACTGGGACCAGCTGTCCACGGTGACCTGCTTGATTGACGCCTCGTTTTCTTCGCATGCGCGCAGTTTGAGAATTGGAGAACGGATTGCGGTGGTATCCTGGACGCGCCGACACAAACACTGACCTTGAACTTTTGATAGCTGTTGAGTTATGACGTGCCTCTTCTGCATTTTTCCTGCTAGCATCTTGGTTTGGTCTTTGAAGCTCAGTCGGTGCTTGAAAATGTATGGCATGATCTGTCGAAGGTGTCAGAAAGAAATGATATTAAAAAAAACCCAAGAGGTCACCTGGAGTGAAAAGTTTCTTAACGAACATTACAATAACTCCATAATTACGACAACATAATATTTCCTTTGTCAAAAAGTACAATTTCATAAAACGAATTCTAACTTAAAAAGAATCTTTCTTGTTTGCATGCCTGGGAGGAGGGGGTTACTCCCAGAAAAATTGGGTAGGGGTGTGCGCCCGGCTTCCCAAAACCCTTATCCTATTTATGACCAAAATCTGCGATTTTCCCTACCTATTTACGACCTGACCAAAAATTTGATACCCTATCTATGACCTGATTCTTAGATCATTAGGGGAAGGCCTTTTGTTTCTGGCTTTATCTACAATCATGGACAAAAGTGTTGAGACATTTTGCAAAACTAACGCTTTCAAACTAACAATAATACTTTTATTTT
>OMLO01002134.1_pt1 | contig 15725 bp, 10 predicted proteins | sample 1674811 | NCBI WGS metagenome assembly OMLO01 (sample SAMN06265003, study PRJEB25207) | coral metagenome | isolation source: Coral host | place: Mexico:La Bocana,Puerto Morelos, Mexico | collected 2008-11-13 | reverse complement strand
TTGATGAAGAAGAAAAAAATTAGAAAGACCTCGACCTTAAAGGTTAAATATTATTTATTTCAGAAATGGTTAGGGCCGAACATTTTTTGAGGAAAGGGCCTGTTTAGCACGATTTTCTTTCTTTAGCCTTTTTATTTTTTCATGACCTGTGACCTGTGACCTGTAACCTGTAACCTGTGACCTGTGACCTGTGACCTGTGACCTGCAACCTGTGACCTGTAACCTGTGACCTGTGACCTGTACTTTAGCCCCGCCGTACAATTTAAGACTACTGGTACATCTCTCTATTTTATTGTAAGTTTATTCACAATTACTACCTACACTCCATCTTCCACTTTCTACAAACACCATTCCCTTGACTTGACTTCTCTATTTATCTACCCATCATCTATACTAATAAATGTTACTGGCTTATGCAGAACTATTAATTACTACCTTACATCATGTTACATGTATGTTAAGTTACGTTACGTTACAAACTTTCTCATTCCTATCCAGCACTACCATATACACTGTAAGCAAATAATTTTGGATAATTGTGAGTCATTTCCGCCACACAATCATCAACAAGCCTAGGAATTCTTGTACCATTCTCCTTCATAGTTTTTTTTGTCTTTGTTTGTTAAATTTTTTTTATGTTGTCATAGTTTTTTGTTTTTGTTTGTTTTTATCATAGTTATGTATGACTTTTGTTCTAATTCAGAATTTTATCTCATTAATGTGCTTCTAAGACTGACATTCACTATTCAGCTTGCTTGCTCAGCTTGCACTTGCTTTAAGGACTTTTACTTGATGGGTACAAGAAGCACTCTTCATTGTTTTGTCCCTAGCTAGTATTAATGGTTCCAAAAGCAATTTTCAAGTTGCCCAGTGTCTTGCCCTGAATTTTTTTCTTTTTCCTGAAATACTGAATTGAGGCTGCATGAAAAGGTTTAGAAAGAAACAAATGACTATCCATGTGTGTAAAGCAGTGATTGGTATCTCTTTATAAATTAGTGGAGGTTCAACAAGCTGAATAACAGAAGTATGCCTGAGAAAGGAAGGCAAGCAATCACATCTAGAACAATGGCAAGACAATGTAACATTTAGGCACAAATTACACTAGTTTAACCTTAAATACCTGTTTAATGATTTGAGAGCACATTCCTTCTCTTTGAAGACAACATAACCATTGATATTGTGTCTGTCTGAATGGAACTCTCTCCTACGAAGCCATCAAATGAGATTACTAACAGTTTGTTAGCAAATGATTGATCAGAACAAATTCATTTCAATTATTTCGTGAGTCAATATTGATCAGGGCAGGGTTGTTCAAAGCCCAATTAGGCCGCGCCAGGATAACCTAAAATTTTGGTTTTACTTATAATTTTTAATGCATTTCTTTTTCTGTGCTATTTCTGTCTGTATTGTTTGTCCTTCAGCTTGAGTTTTAATGTAAACTCAAAATAGTAACGCACAGAACATAAAAAGTGAAAAGCTTTTTTTATACACGAAAAATTGTTACTTTGGTCAATTTTTAATCCTGGATTAGCATTCACCAGCTGTCAGACAACTAGGCCTAGTTATTCCATTGGTGACAAACTCAATCACATCATAAAGTTCTTTCAAAAGCATGAATACTAATTTCCATTGTTTCTGTTTTCTCAGCCTCACTATCAAGCTGAATATTAATAAGCCTAATATTTCTTGTACTTGTTGTCACTTAATTGATAAAGGTTTGATCTTTATCATAGCATGTCTGGAAATACTGAAATATCTGAAAAGATTGTGTTAATGAGGAGCCAATACCTCAACACAGAGGTAATTTTAGAGAAAATTTTAGAAATATGGAATAATTATAAGAAGATGCTTTATCTCAACTTCTGTCAATTTTTATATTATACATGGACTGGAGAACTCTCACTTATGATCAATAATTAACTTAAGTTTACTTTTTCATGGCCACTTTCCTTGACAAATCTGGTTTTGCCAGTGCCTGTGAAAAAAGAAACTCAATTACTAATAGCTAAAATAGAGGTCTGGAATATGGCCCTCTTCACCAGCCAGCTGTGCCACAATGAATTAGGTTTTACAACAGATATGATGAACATATTATATACCTATACTAATTCCAACACAACATGTTCATCTGTAGCTAGTTGACAAGGACAAATTACTTGGTGTTACGAAAACTAAGACCTAAGACCTAATTAATACCTAATTAATACCCATCTCGTAATTACGAAACTAAGACCCCCTCAAAACAAAAAAAATAGAAGGAATGAAATGCTCTTTTATCAATATATTAATGTGTTTTTAAGACGAGAAGACTTGGGTCGCACTTAAAAAAGATGGAACAAAAACAAAAACACGAATAGATTGACTCAGTCGATTAACTGTGCGCCGATCTTGGGCAATTTCATTTTCTCACTACTTTTTGCTTCTTTAATGCACTCCAAAGGCCTAAAGAAATAATGAACAGAGACCCATAGCAGGCAAGACTGAAATGATTCTTTTTAGGCAGATTTAGAGCCAGAGGGTTGCGTGACATACAGTTCAACTCTCATTCCTTTTATAACCGAATGTCTATTCGCTCATAAATCACATACATTTTGTAGTTTGCTTTTGGAATGGTAGTGACCAGTCTTAAAAGAGCAAAGTAAATCAATTTTCGCTGTGCGTAGAGAGTTTGTTTATGCTCACCCTCAGGTCTTAGTTTTCATACTTACGAAAACTAAGACCCCCAGGTCTTAGTTTTCGTAATTACGAAAACTAAGACCCCCTCAAAACCAATATATAAATTATATTAATGTGTTTCTAAGACGAGAAGACTTGGGCCGCGCTTAAAAAAGATGCAACAAAAACAAAAACACAAATAGATTGACTTGGGTGATTAACTGTGCGCCGATCGTAACTACGAAAACTAAGATGGGTGTTAGGTCTTAGGTACACCCAATTTATTTATGAATCATGTGCAAGGTACTAGTGTAGTCTTGTCTTGGAGAAAAAAAAATTGGTTTGAATAAACTCAACTTTGGTTTCATCTTAGTTTCTTTGTTGCTTAGAATGCTGTCAAAAAACTTGATCAACAAAATTGACGTAATTTCTGCAAAATATTAATTCATGCTGAAAATGCAGAAATTGTTCATGCAAGTACATATCAGTGCAAAAACACACAACAGCAGAATAATCAATACTCATTGCGTGTAATGTTTCTAATGACAAAGCATGGCTGATGTAATTTGTACGGTAGGAAACTGAGCAGTTATGAGCACAGATTTTCTTTCTATGAGAACAAAAGAGAATGGAATTTCCATCTCTCATGTTAAGTTATTTGATTATGGCACAAACATATAACAACTTCAAAGAGAGAATTTCAACATATAGGTCTAAGGATAAAGGATAATTTAAACTCTTAAATGAGAGTATTTAGAGAAACCACATCTGCCTTTAAGCTTGGCTTTATGCAGGTCCTCCACATATATCCAGGGGAGAAAACTTTAGTACCCTGATAAAAACCCCTGGAGCATGGTGAAAACCAAGAGCAAAGTTGTAATCCACATACCACCCTGGACCAGAGTTGGGCACAAGCTGCATTGGTGAGACTCAGAGGTGAGCACTCACCACTGCACCATTCCTCCGCCCTGCTTGCTGTGATGTTTCAGTGCATAACTAACATTTCCATTTTTGTCAGGGCATTATAAGTTGTGCATTTATTTCAAAGTAAACTGCACATGTCAGGCTATATTCAGAAACTATGAGCGAAAGCTTATAAGAAAGTTTTTTATCATCTAAGAAAGAAAGTAGCAATAAAAATATGAAAGAGAACACAGTACAGTGCATTGCATACCCAACCAACTGAATTCTTCACTTCTTGTATATAACATATAGTAAGTTGCAGCTCAGCATCAGGTAGAATCAGACTTCCAAAAACTGATACCGGTAAGTACTTTCCTTGTGATTTCTCTTTCACTTGCTCACTCAAGAGGTCTGTTCATTTCTATGAATTTATGTCTCCAAAATTAAAGTTTACTGAAAACCAATGAAAGCTGAGCAAAAGTTGTCTAGTCATAATTTATTTGAGGTCATGTCTTTGCATGCATTCTTTGATTGACAGAATTGGAAATACATCCTTCTCATCGGAGAAATGGCTCGGGTGGAAAATGTTTCCTCTAAATTTGCAGGTGCTTTCAGGTAATAAAGGTCCTTCACTCTAGGGCTATCTTCTAGCATAATGCTTTTGAGAAAAATAGAACATGGGAAAGGGGTACTCTACTAATCTTTGGGTAGAGGTGTGCCACTGGAATACTAAAACTCATAGTCCTTTACTAGGCCATGATCACCTTTAATTTTCAACCCAATTCTAGACTAAGCACCAAAAACCCCTACCATGTAGAAATTTTATCAGTACTGTAGTACAACAGATGCTAATTAAACCAAATATCTTACACTGCTGCATTTCATTTCCCATTATACCTGGGGCAAAAAAAAACCTGTTCTAGACTAAATTGTATATTCCCTAGTCACTTCATCGGTAAATTATATGCTATTATAGACCAAAACTGTCTGATTTGATACCCTATTGCCACCCTATCCCAGACTGAACTACTTGAAAACAATATCCTTAACAGTGACACATACCCATATGACCTTATATATGGTAGTACCCCCCTGTTACACCATCATGAAGTAGTTACTGTGCCTCTTTTTTACTTGCTTCCTATCAGTAACTATTCAGACTGTTCAAGATTACTGTTCTTTTCCTTTTTGAAAAAGACTCCAGTTTTCCATGGTTTAAAGATGTATGACTTTGGAATGTCACCAAGTAGTGCACCATAATAAGACATCACCTCTCTTGAGCACAAAGGTGGCTGTGTTGTAGAATCCCCTTCAGTGATCTGCCTATCAATGCCTTTGCTTTCTTTGGCCTCCTCATTGCCAGTTGTTAGTAAATTATCTTGTTCACATTCTGCACTTTGGTAATCTGACTCACTTTTGTCACTTTGAAAGTCTTCGGGGTTTAAACCAAGCTTTGCCAATAGATAGTGTTTGATAGCATGAACACCTCTGTTAATCACAAATTGTGGGGGATCTTTCAGAGGGTTATTTGATAAATTCAGTCCTGTTAATGTTCTAATGAATCCCAGCTCATTTGGGAGAAAAGTGAGCCTATTTCTCCCAAGCAACAGTGTCTTTAAATTCTTGTGTTCTCCAACATTTCTTGGGATTTCTCGAACTTTGTTATTTCTTAGATCAAGCCACTCCAGACTATGAAGGCAAGTAAAGAAGTCTCCTGGTAAAAGACAAATTGTGTTTCCTTCAAGGTAAAGGTATTTCAGATGAGAGAGATCAAGCACATCCAATCCCTGTGGAATCTGTTGAACTTCATTTCTGTTTAAATCCAAAACATCAAAGCCATTCTTTGCTATGTTTTCAAATGATTTTAGGATTGCCTTGTCATCCATGTTGGTGACATCAAATTAATAAAGCTAAGCTTATCAATTTTTCCCAAAAACTTGTTGTTTTGAGTCAGCTTGTACATTGTATAACATTACTCAAACTGCAATAATCTGATTCGATTCTAAATTGCATCAATTATTAATGATTTACTGTTTGACTTGAATATTTTACGTGATAAATTATGAGACATGATACAAACTCCAGTTCTTGATAAAAGCAAACTTTTGTCTTAGAAAAAAATTGAAAAAAATTCCTTCAAGAGGGGAAAAAATAACTACACAATAATCTCAGGGAATAAACCATTGTGTTTACTTTTGTTTTATAGTTGCACTTATTTAATTCTGTTCTTACTCCATCAGTGCAACACAGAACAGAAACATTTAACTGGACATCAGGGAACAAAATAAGGCCAAATACTTTTTTCTGTTAATTTTTTTCATGACAGTGTACATGTTGTAGGTCAAATGAAATTCAGGTAAGAATATAATTCCTTTGTCTCTTGACAATAACTATTCATGGAAAATGAATAATTAGGATTAGAAGATAAAGGAAATTGAGAATCAAACTAGGTCAAAAACATTTCAACCTGAATTTCATTTTGAACTACACAAACAGTTAACTAGCTGTTGGCCATCAGTAATTATTAAATTTGTATTTAATGCTCAAAACAATTAAGTAACAACTATACAAAACAATAATTTCTACTTACAAACAGTTCATGAATTTATAATACAATGAACCTGTTTTTTGATAAACACAAAAATTAGTACTCAGATGGCCCCCTGTGTTTGTTACAGAAAAGGAGATTTTGGTACTGAATACCAGTAACTGTGTAAAAACATATTTTCATTCAGACATTCTTATGTAAACATTTCTTGGTTTACTTCTGTATAATTATCATGATCAGTAGTTACAAAGACTATGCATTGCAGCTTCTCTTCAAAGTTTTCTCATATATGTCAAGGAACCCGAGGTTGTTGTTATTCATTGGGATAGATGCAATAATCAAGGGTATTGTCTCCCGATGTAGTCACTAGAGATGTACATCAAGTGATTACAACGTGACTACAAGATATTGTCTCAAGTGATTACATTGTGAGACAAATGATAATCAACTTCATTGTTTTCTCCAATGACTTGTCTTCCAAGAGAATATCCATGCACAGCACACTAACAGTATAATTTATAGCAAGCCACAGGTCTACTACCTGTAAATTTTGACCTTTTGGTGTTAAAGTGCTGCTACAATGAAATTCACATCTTTCCTGGCCATCTTTCCTTTCTAAGCTAGCTTTCTGGATCTTGCCTTCGGATTACTTTTCCACCAATTCAAAACAATATTCCACCAGATAAAGACAGTTTCTAATGTCACCACAGGAATCAACAAATGTAATCAAAATATAGCTGTTCACAAAGCCAAGGCGATGCAAAGTCATGTTTGTTAACATATAAACAAGCACACAAATGTGTCTATGGAAATGACGTCATTCGCCCCTGAAAAATTTCTCGTGGGGGGGGGGGCAAATTGGTGTTGATGAACGCTCAAAAAATCTCGATTTTGAATGCATTATGAAAGCATTTTTGTTGAATGCAATTATGCAAATTAGAAAAGTGATGACAACAAACTAGAATTGGATAGGACACATCACCAAACAAGCGTTGCATTGGACACCAACAGGAACACACAAATGGAAGCCTAGTCTAAAGTGGCAATCAACGGTCAGTGAAAAAAGAACTACATACAATGGAAAGGTTGAGCCTCACCAGGGGTGAGGCTGCAAAGATCACTCAGGACAGGAAACATTGAAGGGACTTACATGTAGTAAGTAATGATGAAAAAGCTGAAAGATTTCCCTGTTATTGCCACCTTTGCACTGCTTGGTAAAGGTAAGGTAAAGTCTGCATACGAGCCAAGTGACCCATCAAGCTGGAGCTTATCCTGGTTTCTGTAGCCTGAAGCGACTAGGAATATTTCTACTCCCCCCTAGATGGGATGCTAGTCCATTGCAGGGTTACCCCCAGCATTAAATTCGCCTGTACCCATTTATACACCTGGGTGGAGAGAGGCACTATGAGAGTGAAGTGTCGCGCCCATAAACACAACACAATGTCCCTGGCCAGGTCTCGAACCCGGACCACTCAATCCAGAGTTGAGCGCACTAAACATGAGGCCACTGTACCTCCCTTGCACTGCTTGAGGGAACAATATCTTCTCTAGTTTGCTTCACCAAAAGCATTCAGTTAGCAATCAAAGTGTTGTGTATAGGTAAACACAGAAGAATCGTTGTGTGCCAGATCTTAGGACAACTTTACGTCTTTTATGTCTCTTGTTATTGCAGCACAACTTGCAGATCACAGGTTTGCATGAACAGATGATCGAGTGGCTTGGTTCAATCTCTCCTTCAAATTCTTCAGCCACAGGCACAAGAAACGCAGATGCGTCTGCATCAGCCACCAAACGTCTCCGCCCAAAATGCCAAGAACCCGCTGAAAGTGACGTTTATTATGAGTCCCCTAAACCAGAGGACGAGTTACCTCGCTATAAAAGTCTATCTGGCAACAGTAAAAAACCTGCATACTGAGTTTGGTTTTCCACTGGACTTCACTTCCATGCCCCTCCTTCATAAAACTTTACGAGGCATAAAATGTTTTCAGGGCGTTTCTAAACGGGCACGTGCGGTCTTAACTTAAGCATGTGACACTGCTGTGTTAACTACATGTGATCAAGATTCACCCTCAATCATCTTGCATTACATAAATTGTTGTGAAGAAACTGTCTTCAAAATTAATGTTTACTGTTTTTGTCCTCCTCAGTCTACAAGATCCCCCCTCCCTCCTGAGAAATCCTCCTCCCAACACTACACTAACCTCACTAGATATTTACAAAAGTTTCAATTACCTGCTTACTGGCACAACACTGCAGAGTATTATCACTTTATGAATGGTCTATACTGCCTTGCCATGCTTTCATTAGTAATCCAACATTTTGCCTTCTGTTGATGGCTAATACACCACAAACTGACTTGAAATGCGCAAAATACCCTCACTTTGAAATTTGTTTTTGTTTACTTTGTTTGAGACTTTCTCATAACTTCTATTAGATTTGTTCTCTTGTATTCAGGATTACAGAGCAAGTGCCCCCCTTTTACATTTTTGGATCAGTGTCAAAATGTCTTCAAAAAATGTTGCACAACACTGTTAAATTTTGAAACTTGACAGAGTAAAAATAGCAATCAAGTGATTTAAAAATTAAAAATAAACTGTAAAATAATTGTTAATTTAAGAACTTACTGCCGAGCGAAATCGCACACTCTCCACGTCACCATAAATGGAAAACAACTGTTTCAACTTCTATAAAGAAAAAACAACTAGATTATTTTAATTTGAATTCAAATTTCTTTGTAACACTTGTTTAAATTACAGCGTGGAATTTAAGTGCCTATGAAATGAAAATTAATTGCCGCTTATTTTAAAAATAAGAATTGCATTTTTCCTTTTGGAATATAATTTTTGGTTTTAGAGAAACTGATGATGTTATGAGGTTTGAAACTTAAATGATAAAATGCTAAATAAAGAATATCTCTGAAATATGTGTTCTTCAAACTTGGCAACAGAAATGTTCATCACAAAAGAAACCAAACAATACCCATAGGATCATTGTCATGGAAACTCTCTTGGCTCCAGTGTCTTTCTGTCAAAAACCAAATATCCTCATTTTCAATCTTTCAAAGTAGGACAGAGGGTCCTGTTTGGAACACACATGGTAACCATATTGTCTTAATTCTCATCATTAGATTGGCTGGAGAAGATGGCCTTTGGTGAAGACAAAAACTGGGAATTGTTGTTTCAATCAAGACAGGACCAGCGGCAGAACTGTTGCCATGGCAACAACACAACAAGTGTCATTTTATTTCTTGTGTGATAAACATTTCTGGCAGCAGCTATGAAGAATACCCCTTCAACATTTCCAAAAATATTCTTTATTCAGTATTTTACGATTTTAGTTGCCAACCCTTTGATGTCATTACTTTCCTGATTTGCATAATACAGAAATGTCAGTATCTCTAAAACGAAAAAAGATATTCCAAAAAGGAAAACACCATTCTTATTTTCTTTCTTTATAGCTCTTCAAATAAGCAGCAATTAGTTTTCATTTCATTGGCACTTTAAATGGCATAGTTGAACTCAATAAAATGGATATCTAGAACACAATGAGGTTGGGCAGCTGTATGTCACTTATAAATTTAAAATTACTGACAGATGCGTGTCGTAACTTTGTAGACTAACCAATAGAATAACCAGAGTGCTGTATGATCTGTATGAAACCATTGCAGTCTCTTTTTTTACTTCTCTTTTAATGCCTGTGCTATGTACTATGTACAGCTCTTGGCTTGGCATGTCACCTTTGCACGTTCAAACTCACTACAAGATCTTTCTAGTCAGCTTTTGAACATCTTCACCTTTAAAAATGTTTACCAATCATGGAGTATTCTGTACTCCTCAATGATGTGCAGCTGGAGGTGGCAGCTCAGGTAGCCAACACAATATCGATCACAAATTAACACTCAGGCACTGATGAACAGACTTTATCCCAGTGAAACTGTTCACTTAGAGATGTACATTCTTCTGTTTGCCACACCTCGGTGTTTTTGTATTATAGTTTCATAGTTTTTTTTCTCAATTCGAGAGTGCATGGAATTCAACAAATTCTACAATCTGCAGAGTGGTTGGGAAGAATCATTGTGTTGATCAATTTTTGTGAATGAATAAGCAGTTATCATCATTCTTTTCCCCTTTTGACAGTTCCATCGATCACAACAGTTTTCTTTAAAACACACTGACAGAAAATGGAAATGTTTGCTTACTTTTCTGGTAAATGCCACTGGAAGATTTCCAACAAAGATTGTCCTGGCGAGTCTACCCGGATCCTCTTCAACTTCATTAGATTTCTTGTTTTTTACTCTTGACTTCTTGACTGTAATGCCTTCATCTTCATCATTACTTGAAAAATAGCAAAAACAAATGAAAGCAATTGATCATAAATTCCTTACTGGCACGTTTTTGCATGGAATTACAATTAGAAGGGTGCTTTATCCAGTTCCAGATATTAACCTGAGGCTGACAAGTTCAAAAAAATTCACTGTGCGCAAAGTCATAGTAAATAACTGTTATAAACTTGAATGACTTTAAAGTGAGAAAAAAGTCCTTGGGACACAAACTAGTTGTCAGTGTAAAATGCTATTCCATTGTTCAAACTGATACAAGATCTATGTTGATGTAATCAAAAAGACATCTTATTGTTGTTTTTGACAAATATTAATCAATCTACATAATATTGACATGTCATTAGTTAAAATGGTATGCCCTTACAATTAACCTGTTCCTTGATTTCTTACGAGACGAAGGAAAGATCAGGTCAAATCCAAATATTTGCATTCTGTTGTTACCTGTCAGGACAGTGGTACATGTAGGCACTACAATACAACTGTGGACAGTATTACTTCTTGAAATCCAAAGATTTCACTGAGAAAGCGAGCTTGCCTTAAATAACACAAAGGTCACATTATGAAAATTTGCTGGCAAGTGACTCTACATGAAGTGACATCAACTGCTTCAAATCTCGTGCCTCGAGTATGATGGATCCTTGAATTGCTATTGGCCTTTTTTAAAAGAAATCCACAGATCTTCTATTTTGATCTTTCCTCGTCCCAGCCTCCTGCATTTTAGCACATGTATCCCATGCAACAGGTTCATGATTCACTAAGCTTGCAATCTTGACAAACTCAAGACACACAAGTGGTCTTTGGACAGACTAGTCTCCAAAGTTTTTAGTGATAAGTAGAAAATGTTAACGATGGTTCCATAGAGGTAACTTATCTTGTCATAGTTTGTTTTAGTATTCTGTTGCACTAATAATTTCAAATGTTGCCATCCTGTTCCTAAAAATGTAATCCAAAGGCAGTGGAAGTCATTGCACAGTTAGCACTGAGGCTTTTCCACCAAAAGTCACTTGATGGGTCAGGAGTATTGACACTAAATAAGCAGTTATGTTATGCTTACCTTGTTTGTTCTTTCCTTTTTCGTGCATGGAAACAAAATTCCTTTATATTTGCTTAAAGACAAATTTTTGAAAATACTTTAGTTAGTGTCTTTAACATTTGAAATACAGATTTGAAATTGTATTTAGCATAGGAGAAATGTCACTCATAAAGGTCAACTTCTTTGGTATTAGTGCAGAACTGCACTAAAAGCGGAGTTCAGAGGATTGCTGTCTGATGCTGAAATACTAATGTTCAGTTAATTAATGTCAGTTAGTCTTGCAGAGAGGAAGGGTTGGATTGTAATGTTTGCAAAACATTACATTATTTTGAAAATGTGCAACCTGGGTAACTTGCAGATGGATCAGCTGTTAACATTGTGCTTCTTATGTTAGTAGAATGCAACATCTAGGATGCATATGTTCTAGCACTATTAGCTTGATATACTTAATATAATGATTGGTTGATTCTTAGGTATGGTATATTATATTATTTCATCTAGATCTGTCTTCTAAGGTACATTTTTATAATTCTACTTGTTATTGATGATGTAAAGATTAATATACTGGTAGTTTTATTACTATTACTCCTTTATTTGTGTCCCCAGCACCATGCTACCGGTATATTTTAAAATGGTGTGATGTCATCTTCCACAGAGCCACAACAGATAGATGTATCTGTTTATGACTCCACAAGATCACAGAAAATATCAAAATGTGGTAAGAACATCAGTGACACACCCAGCTATTGTCAATCATGTGCCAATCTTTTTGTTCTCACCACATTTTGACATCATCTGTGATAGGTTACTGAAAAGACCCTACAACAACTTACTGTAGAATCTATTTGAAACACAGATGATACCTTCCATATGTTCCCTATGTTCTTTAGGATCTCCTTTGTGGCTATTTTCATCTTGGGTTTCCTTTTCAGTCTTTTTGGACACCTAAAGGAAAACATGATCATTGAAGCTGCTTACGGTAGATGAAATATATGAATTAGAAATTCAAATTCTGATGTTAATGTATTTTGTAGGTGAAGTGTATCAGGAGGAGCGAGAAATAAAATAAGCAACTGCTCAATTGCAGCCTTGTGCTCAACTCACTAGTTTTAATCCCATAATGCAACTCAATACAAACAAACATCACATATATTACGCATACATTACAGCAGGCTAAGGGTACAGTAATTACCACATAAAATTTTGCAATAAATGTTACTATTTTTTTAAATCAAATCATATGGTACACAGTCATGGAACACATCCAATACATAAATGCTATATTCTTCATACTGTATCCAGGTTAGGGAAGTATTGGTTATCATTTCAGGGTCAATCAAAGTGGGCATGAGCCACTCAAAGTAGCCATGAGCCACTCAACTAGGATTAAATGGATCAACTGTAAGCAGTGGCAATGTTGATGCCACTGAATTGAGGCTTTAATCTGTAGATAGGTCAAAGCTAAAGCCCACCAGCATTGCCAAGAAGTAGTGCAAAATACAATGTTTAGAGAATACACAAGGAGATGTCACACTGTTGAAAACTTTCACAAAGCGAACAGTAGTCCTTGTTGGAGAAAATTATAATGAAAGTATCGCTTCTTATCTGATCACCAAAACAAGTAATAATTCTCTTTTGCTTTTCTGTTTTCTTGTTCTTTACTTTCCCAGCCAATATCAGTGATTTTTTTCATTCTTTGTTGCCTTTGGAAAGATCTTAGAAATCAAAAAACTGTATTCAACATAGAGTCGTAATACCATAAACACAGCACCACATCTCAAAAAAGTAAAGCCCTGTTTGGAGGGGTTCCTACCTGGCTGAGTGACTAAATACGAGTACCTTTTGTTGCAATAACTTCTTATTCTATGCTCTTCATTTTTTTCCCTTTCCAATGCAATATCAGTGGCTCTAAGCCTTGTGTAATGTCTTTTCTTCAATTTATAGATTATTTGTTCTCTTCATTTTACCATGTCTGTATTTATATGTGTATTAATTAACAGTACCATACAAATAATAGCAAAACAAGTCACTCTAATTCTCATCAATTCTCTTCTCAGTTGACCTTCTAAATTTTTTAATCATGGCTTGAAACCTTGAAACATTTATACAGCTCATCTATTTTATGATTTCAATATTTTTTGATTATCAAGTTTGGTAGCACCTGCATTAAGCAAACACATTCAGAAAAAGAGCTATTTATATATTTAGTTTCTATATTACAAGATGTTTATGTGAAAGTATATTCAATGTAGATCATTCCTGCAGTAGGATATTGCATACTGGCATCAGTAATGCAAAATACCTATAACTTAAACCCAAGTTAAAAATATGGAACAGCATTGACAAAGAGACAAAAGATAAAATCATTTTTGCTGTTTTCAAAAATTTGTAAAGCAAACAATTCTATTAAAGCAGGACAATGAAAGTAGTGGTAAATAACTCTCTATAAGTATTTTTTCATTCCTTATTGCTTCTACCATAATATGTAAACTATCTTTGTAAGGCAAGCATTTAACCTAAGTATGACCGTTGAAAGGGGTCTCAAGCTTTTCTACTTCTTAAAGATACCTCATTACTGCTGATTTTAAAGCCAGTTTATAAGGATATTTCTAATATATTGAATTTAAAAGTGATGGGCGTAATAAAATTGAACGTTAGAATTGAATATGGAGGGCTGAACTAGTCAATATTCCCTACATTTTCCTATGGTCTGTTTGACTTTCAATATACTCAACTCAACTTTTCACACGCTCGATTCGACTTTTTATATGGTCAACTAATCACTTTTTATTTGGTCAACATGACTTTTTGTATGGCCATGCATTTATTTTATTTAACATCATTAAGGGCACCGTGTGATAGTAAATTGATTTGCTCGTCTGTCAAATGTGTGTTCTTTGCGTGACTCGATGGTGTTACGGAGACGCTTTTGTTTTGGTCTTTTCTCCTATCTTTTCTTTTGCAGTTTTTTGCTGCATTGTTGTTTTGTTGGTTTTCTATACCCTCTTCCCTTATTGCTAAATGGTCAGATAAGAAAACAGGATAAACTGCACTCTCTTTATTTTTTGAAACTATCGCTAGTGATTGTATTCTCGATCTGCCATATTTCTGCTAAGGCAAGACTGCAGTTTCGATTCTAAGTGAATCTCGTCATTTGCCGGTGAAGGAGGGTCTGAGAGCAGTCTCAATAAATACATGACCATATCAAAATCGTGCTGACCAAATAAAAAGTGATTAGTTCACCATATAAAGAGTCTAGTGCAGCATGTGAAAGGTGATTAGTTGACAATATAAAAAGTCGAGTTGAGCATGTGAAAAGTCGAGTTGAGTATATAGAAAGTCAAACAGACCATAGGAAAATGTAGGGAGTATTGACTGGTTCGGCGCCCCATAGTTGAACTCCAGTCTCTAAAACATGCCCTCTTACCTTCGGAGTAATTGGCACAAATTCAGGCTGGAATGATCTTGCAGAACTGAACAATGCATCAAGCTTTTCATTTCCGTAGCTGGCATTCTTTTTTGTAGTATTCTTTGTAAGGAGTGCTTGGGAAATTTCGCCAACTTTATATTCGGAGAATGGCCGCGTATATAAATGAGAAGCCATTTTGTTAATTTTCATGTAGGCGTATATAACATACCTAATTTACAATTGAATGTTTGCGGGCGTGCAATTTTCAGGGGGGGCCTGGTGTCAGACTTCACTATTATGTCCCCGTATGCTCTTGCAAACCGTAAACCCTTGTAAGCCCTTGTAAACCCCTGTAAGCCCCTGTAAATTTCTCTTAACCCATTGTAAACCCCTGTAGACCCTGGTAAACCATGTAAACACTTTTGAACCCCCGTAAACCCTTGGAAACCCTTGTAATCCCTTGTAATCCCTTGTAAACCCTTGTGTACTTGTAACCCATGCAAACCCCTGTAAACCCTTGTAAACCCCTGTAAACCCTAGCCTGTGTAGCAGTCTTTTCCGTTTCCTCTTAGTGGGAGAAAGCGAGAGGAACGGGGGGGGGCTCACCCCTGCCACTAATTTTTTTGTCACCTATGTCCCCGAGCCCTCGCGCGACTCCCGCTTGCCTGAAAGGAAACGGAAAAGACTGCTGCGCAGGCTATGTAAACCCTTATAAACCCCTTTAGTCTAATTTCCAGAGGTGAATATAAGAATGGAACATTTTTTATATCATAGATACTGAGATTTCCTCACGAAAAAAAGATTACGTAAAAATGATACGTAAAATGGATTAGCCAAT
>OMLO01002133.1_pt1 | contig 15729 bp, 14 predicted proteins | sample 1674811 | NCBI WGS metagenome assembly OMLO01 (sample SAMN06265003, study PRJEB25207) | coral metagenome | isolation source: Coral host | place: Mexico:La Bocana,Puerto Morelos, Mexico | collected 2008-11-13 | reverse complement strand
GTTCCTCTTGGGAAAACGGGTGGCTACCTACAACTTCGCAGCTTCACTGTTTTGCACTGTGCAATCTCTATTTAGGACAATTTTAGACCACTGTAGCAGGTGGCCGGCAGATTTCCCAAAGTTGCGATTCTTGTGCAGCCGTCCGATGGCACAACTACCACTGCATGGTGGCCGACGTCTCACCGGAAGACTATGCCGTGAAATGGCAAATCAACAATCAGAAAAGCAGAGCTTCCCCAACACAAACCTGGATCCTCTTGGAAAAACTGGTAGCCGGTAGCTGGTAGATTCCCGAGGTTGCTATAAAAATTTCGGCTTAAAGGGGCCAAATAACATGCACACTGTGGAAGAAAGAAATTGGCACCTTGCTTTTACAACTTCAACAGTCGCACCCGCGCGAATTGGCAATACTAGGGTGGCTCCCAAGACTGGTATCGAACTGGGACAGTATTATACAATTGGCCATGGAATGTCAAATCAACAATCAAGTCAGGTTTGTGTTGGGAGAACTGGTCGCTACCTACAACTTCCAGCTTTCCCTTTTTGCACTGCACAATCTCTATTTAGGACCATATTAGACCATGATAGCTTGTAGCTGGTAGATTTCCCAAAGTTGTAATTCGTGTGCAAAACATTTGCTATAAAGATCTGGGCTCAAATGAGCCAAATGACAAGAACGACTCGGAAAAGCAACTATGGCACCTTGCTTTTACAACTTTAACAGTGGCACCGTTGAAAGTGGCAACACTATAGGCTACCTCCCAAGGCATGCAAAACTACCACTGCACGGTGGCTGGCGCGGAACTGGACAGATCTGCCGCTGGCCATGAAAGGTCACATCAAAAATCAGGAAAGCAAAGCTTCCCAAACACAACACAAAACTGGTTCCTCTTGGGAAAACTGGTGGCTACCTACAACTTCGCAGCTTCACTTCTTTGCACGCCACAATCTTGATTTAGAACCTTTTTTGACCATGGCAGCTGAAGGCTGTCCCAAAGTTGTGATTCTTGTGCAGCTGTATTTGCTGTAAAGACGTGGGCTCAAACGGGCACAAATTCAACAGGATCGATGATTAAACGTATTCCCGGATTCAACGAGATGCATAATTTGCATAATGACGGTCTCAGGTGGCGCAAAGGAAAAGCAAGGTGATCAGAGCTTACTCGCGAAAAAGCGATGCATTGTGATGGGTCATGATTCATCCCATGTCTCGTAAATGCAATTATGAGGGAAACTTCAGACTTGCACGGGGGTGCATCATGATGCATTGTGCTGCGCTATAGAACCCGTTTAATCGAGCCCATTAACGTGTCTCTGACAGTACAACTTCAACAGTCGCACCCGTGCGATTGGCAAGACCAGTGTGGCTCCAAAGCCGAGCAAAACTACCGCTGCATGATGGCTGGCATCGAACTTTAACAATATGCCACTGGCCATGAAATTTCATATCAACAATCAGAAAAGCAGAGCTTCCCCAACACAAACCTGGATCGCTTGCAAAAGCGGTGGGCTACCTACAGCTTCGCCAGAAGCTGCACTTTTTTGCACTGCACAATCTCTATTTAGGACCATTTCAGACTCACTGGCATCGCGAACTTCCTTGTCACGTGTATGCGCAGCCAGATTCATTGGCATCTAAAGCGTAGGCAGATTGCTGGACGAAGAGAGAGATTCGCTCTGCACAACGTCGGATACAGGCTCCCGAGGATCATGCAAAATCCGTTGATTTCAACATTCAAAAGATTGTCGGATGTAATTTGATGCATTGGTGTTTCTTTCAAGTGAGCATAGGCAGAAGAGTTTCTCCGCTCCCATCGTTGGATTGTCGGCATGCTCACTCTTTGCTGCTGATACTACTACTGATTTCAAACCTAAATGCCACTCAATATTTCAATGGCTAAGTATTCATATGAATATGCTTCTTTGATTTCTTTGGCATCATGGCTGCAGCCAAGGTGGGTTGTAGAAGCTCCTGCGCAAGATCAAAGTTTCAGGCAAACAAGCGGATTTTTTCACGAGCAGAAACCCCCGACATGAAGTAATTTACAGCCAGTTTGTGTCGCAGGGATGACGTTGCAAATTGACAGCTCAGTCTTGTAGTTGCAGAAACCTGAAAACCCATGCAGCCTTGAGTATATGATTGCCCGCTGGCCTGTGTGTGACCTCGTGTCCAAACATCATCGTGCGAATGGTGCTCCCACCCTGATCGTCGGTCGTAAGGGGTGTCCCAAAATGCAGAAAAAAACACCGAAAAATTGATCATGCCATTTCATAACATTTGGCACAAACATTACATCGGGAATCATCGAAATGCAACCAAAACACCTCCCAAATAAACTGATTTTTTTACATGATAACATGTGCTTCCGACTATTCCCATGATGTTTGCAAACCAACATTTCTTTGTGTCATTGTCCAGCTGCAAAACATCAGTAGTGAGTCTGTGAATATCGGCGATGTTGGAAAAATCTCGCGATGGATCCCTCCGCCATTTCTTGCCACGAAGATCAATTTCCGCATGTCGTAAAACAGATCAACACACCGAAGAAATGGCAGGTCCGCAGTTGCGATGAGTGCAAGATTTCTGGTTTACTGACAAAACATGATGGAAAAACCATGATGTGAAATCATGACAAACAAATCACTTGAAAAATGCATATGAAACAACGAAGTCCTAAGACCACAACACCTTTGTCTGCTGGGTTTGGGCTGGGACATGTCAAATATGTCTTCTACAATGATCAGCCATTTCTGGCTTCCAAAGTAAAACCCAAGACTTTGCCAATGTTTTGAAGTCTGACGTTTCTGCAACCCTCCCATTTCAGAGAAGCCTCAGGAAACTCAACCAGTTTTACGCTGCTCCTGTTTGCTGATAAACATCTACCATCATCTACCCCAGCGTGTTTTCAAACAGCTGGACATGCTGCGGAAACTGATACTACTGCTGCCACCATTACTGCTGCTGTTGCTGCTACTGCTACTGACTCCTACTGCTACCCCTATTGCTACTACTCCTACCACTTCTTCTACTACTAACACTTCTGGTACTACTACTATTCCTACCTCTACCTTGACACTACCACTAGCAACCGCTACTGCTACTGCTAACTGCGCTTCCTATTCTACTCTTACTCCCACTCCCACTCCTCTTCCTACTACTCCTACTCCTACTACCAACACCACAACCAGCAACAGCACCAGCAAGGTGCAAATGATATTTTCCCCGGAGCCTTGTCTCTCATCCTCCAAAGGATGAGGGGTTTCGTGCATTGAGATCGAGTCATGGTGGCCTGCATGATCGAGGATTGGATACAGTGCTTGTTTCGCTTCACAAAAAACTTGGAAGTTTCTGATTTCGGCAAAAAAAAACTTCCAACAATTTCGCACATCTAAAAAAACATGGTGGGTTTTCCACCCCCCACCGGTTGGAAGATGCCCCCCAAGTTGGCCAACAAAATACTTCAGATCATGACCTAAGATCTGATTTTTTCATCCTTTTTTGTCCGGAGCTTTCAGGGCGAATCGGATCGAAACAGCGAGCTGACACGCGCCCGCCTTCAGAGACATCTGCTACTCAACTCTTGAAACACATAGAGGAATGACATTCCCTAAACCCAACCGTTCGCCCCTGAATATAGGGCATCCCAAAAGGAAAGCAGTAGTCCAAGCATCCATTTTCAGGGGCGAAAATGAATAGTTTCAGGGTGGGTAGATAGACATCTTCTGTGAAGCTGTCTCAAAAGGAATTGAAAAAAGTCTCAAAGTTGATTTTGCTGGGAGTGGACTGAAAAACTGATCCAAAAAAGGGTGACACACCACAGGCACTTTGGCCATCCCATTGATCTACATCCACTTGGATGAAACAGCTTTTCCAGGGGCATCACCAGCCTTGTTCCGATTGATCCATGACGAATTGCGCTACTTCTTCCATCTCCTTCTGGGACAAACGGTTGGCAAATCCAGGCATTGAACCTTTTCCTTTAGCCACGATGTCCACATTTTGTTGGAAGGTCTTTAGGGAATTCACTCCACCACTGTGGCAAGCTGCACAAGAAGATTCCTGACACCACAGTGAAATCACCACAGAAATCAGATTGCAGTCATGGTAATCATTAAGAAAATGGACTATTTATATAGATCGAGTATGTATGTATCTATAATGATATATTGATGAAGTATGTACAAATACATTCAGAAATCAGAATAAATAATGGTGGTCTCAATTTCTGCCCACTAGCGTTTCAATAGTAACTGATATGCACTGCTATTTTGCAATATCCACCAAGCGTGCATCAACGCGGGAAAAAAAATATGGCATTGGGCTTGTGTCTTGTTTTGAAGTATTCCATTTGGTTGATATTTGTAAGCAAAAGCGCCTTTCCCAACATTGGATTCATGTTGCCATCCCATCGTGTTCTTCTTGAGACAAGAGGCAAAGATCGTCTCGCCTCCTGCTGTGCGTTTGTTGCCCTCTTGCAGCAATGCTTCTGTTGCATGCGCCGGCCGTAGCGGTAGAAGTGGGATCCGTTGTTTCACGAGAATCTCCTGGCGGACCCACAGAGGACACATCATGGGAACCCTCTGAAAGACCATCAAACACGAAGTGTCATGACGGTTTTTCTATTTTTGCTGGGATAATTTTTTAACATCTGAAGACATAATAAATTCAGGTACTCTCAAGTATACAATATCCATTTTTTGATGTAAAGTTCCCATGATTTGTAATTTGTAGCTGGCACGGTCCTGTTTGTCCCTGTCGCTCACGCTATGGGTGAAGGCCATCGCGGCATCATAGCACTTTTTCTCGAACTGGAGGACGCAGCACATGACAACTTTCAGGACGCTGAGGATACATTGTCACACCTATATTCTAAATCTTCCAATTGATGAATTCTCACGTGATACCTTCAAACAATACCCCAAAAATGCAAGCAACGCAAAAGTCATTACAGTTTTTGTTTATACACCCAATTGATTGTTCGGTGCAAATCTGCATGGCAAAGAGGTTTTCCAAAAACATCTTCCCAGCGAACACTTGACCACTTGCGGTTTGCATTTGGTAAGCAAAGACTGAAAGCGCTTCGCACCCTTTCGCAATGGCACACAGAACCAGATGTATGCAAAAATGGAGTGCAGGGGGAAACTAGCACAAAACTTCTGTGTGCCAATGCAGTTTGCTTCATGTGCAAACTAAGCGCCAAACTCTGACATATGACAAATACATGGAACACATTCCAACGTCTTTCTTGCAAGATCTCAGGGGTCATTGATGGTCCTTCTTGATCATACTAAGATGTTTTTCGGACCAAGGGCGGACCAATTAAATGGGTACTGCCCATTTGAAGCCTCTAAAAACCGCTTTTTGGAGGCGAAAACACAACAACTTCAGGATTTTTGTTCAACGGGACTGCCATCATTTCCCCTCAAATAGAGTCCCGATCCGTCAGGCAGAACTTCATGAACTGCAAGTCCGAAACCGTTTATCCAGAAAATCTTCATTTATATATATATATATATCGACAATAAAGAACGGCAGTGAATCTTGCCCCTGTTCTTTTTCAAAGATCTGGATAGGTATCGAGATGATTAAGAAGACTTCTATCATGTAATTTCCCTGAAAACTGACACGACAATCGAAAGACAACCAATTGAAACTGGATCTCCCATTACAAAGGGTGATTTTCCAGCTAGCCATCAGCCATGTTGGTTCACAGGAGGGTCATTTCCCAACAAACGACGGGTTTTCACCAATTTCAGGGTATTCCAGCCTGAGCCAAGTCCATCAATTCTGGAGGAATCTCGGTATTTTCACTTAACCAAGCACCCGACTGTCCACGAGGATCTTTCCAGTCTTCATCATCGGGATGTTCATTGTTTTCATAGATGCTCTGTAGGACATGATGCACCTGGAAATTCTCAGCGCGAATGATCTTAGAGACTCCAAGAAAGCTGAAATTTCTGGGTGGTTCACAAAAATCTACCCCAGAAATCTATATACCGCAGAAATTTCTGGGTGGTTGCTCGCTTCTTTTGAACCTCCAATCTACCCCCACGTTTGGAAAGAAATTCATGCTGGTCTGGTCTTAGTAACCCGGACCCATCGGACCAAAAAAGGGTCCGATTTGGCTTTTTGGATTGGAGGAGTCGGGTGTACTACGAAAGATTCATGTAAAGATATCGTTTTATATAAAACATCGTACTGAACAAAAATGATATATCATTATAATATCATATATATATTATATAATATATATATATATACATCTTGAAAAAAATATATGTACCATCTATCTTCTGCATCATAAGGACTGTGGTTGAAATCTGAAAAAAAAGCACCCCGTACGTTTTTTCCAACCTTAGAGGATATCACTTCCAAGACATCATCCAGCTCACGATGGGTGAAGTCCTGCAGTCTTTGTTTGGCAAAGGACTGGAAGTGAAGATACCCGGTTGGCCAAGTTTCCGGCCGCGAAAAATATACAAATATTCTTCTGAACTGAACGCAAGTCTTGAAAAAAAAAGTTTTGCCAGAAATTTCAGTTTCGCATCATCTAGAATTGAATTAGTTTCTTGCCTGCGAAAATCTGGAAGATAGATGATTTTTTAAACATCTGGAAGAAATCTTACTTCATGCTAGGACCCCTCCACATGGGTCTTGAAGCTCACAGAATTTCCCTTGTTATTCTTTTCCCAGCATCTGTTGTGATTTCATCATTTCAAATTTTGTGGGCCATGACGCTAGTCCACTGGTTGATCATCATGCAACCAGGTGGTCCAAATCCTCGGTCGGATCAAGACACCAAAGTCAGATGGGCTCCTCACATTGCTTCGCCTTTCCTGACGTGATGCGCAACAAGTGCTGGTTCAAGAGCTCATTGGAGTTTCCTGGAAAAAACCGCTGGATCCAGGCAATTCAAAAAGGGCAAACGAGAGATGTGGGATGAACCAATATTATCTAAGTGTATGAACATATGATAATTGAATCATACAATATGTATAGAGGTTGGTAGTTCCCACCGGAGTAGAGTTTGGAGCATGGACCGTCTTACAATGCATACGCCATTTTCTTTATACAACTTCTCATGGCTTTTTTTTAAAGCAAACATCGTTTAACACAACCCATCAGATGAAATCTAGTTGGTGGTTTCAACCCATCTGAAAAATATGAGTCAAAATGGGAATCTTCCCCAATTTTCGGGGTGAAAATAAAAAATATTTTAGAAACCGCCACCCAGCAAATCTGGACTCCTGAATGTGCAGCCAAAAATTGAGGCCCTGGAATCACCTTTCTTGCTCTTGCTAAATCCACCGGACTCAGCGAGGAAGTTTGCAGTAGACCCACCTGGGGAGACCAGGACAACGTGGTGATCCTCCGAAAATAGCCACTAAAAATGGTGGTTTCCAATAGGTTTCCAAGAGGTCTATTTTCAGGGGCACACCGCTGTTAGTTTTTCAGGCCGTGTAATTTGACCATCACAACTCCAAAGCACTTGAGTTTGGACCCCAAACCACCACGATCTTAAGACAAGCACCTTCCACAAAGGCGGTGCATTTTGCTTATCAAGTTGACTCTTGTTCTCAAGTCTATGGACGAAAGATCAGGATGATGCTGTTGATGGTTCAGAACTCCTGCACCATCTGACACGTGTAAAACCCGCCTTAAAAAATGGTAGAAATTCTACTGGCGATCGCCGGATTTCTGAACCATCAACTGTAGGATGTAACCAAAGCTGGTGCCTTATCCCCCACCTCATGGACATCCATGCCACATTTCTCATAGGCCCACACTGGGACGAAGGCACCCAACAACACAGCAATGGGAAAACGCCCCATGGCACATCTCAAACTTATTTTTTGTGCCTCAGTTTTAGGAAAAGGATGAAAATGGCATCACTTTTGGAGGATTGTTTTTGTTTCTACTGAGTTGGAAAAAGTGTTCAAGGTGATCAATTTTGGATTCACTGAAGATTTTCTACTACCGAGCTTGAGCCCGAGCAGTGCTGCAAGAGAAAAGGTGGTCGATCAACCTGGTGATGAAAAATTCGTGACCTCTTTCGGGATGTTTATGCTGGCGGGTCTTTTAGCGGCCGTCATGAACAGTTGCCAAGATGTGCGAGCAATGCCAAAGGAATTGTTTGCTGTGGAAGTATATTAAGTCCCAACAATGGCGCTGGGAACAACAAGGTAAAGACCTGTTCAGAGTCACTGGAGAAGCTCAAGCACGTCTGTGACTGCCAACGGAAGAAAAAAGAAAGTGGTGCGTCCAAAACCAGTGGACTGAGTTCGCATCATTTTTGGCCACAAACCAGTGTAATGTTTATCAAACACACAGAAATAGCCAAAATCTATGATCCCAATTTCATGTTCACAATGAGCGTTTCACCATAAAGGAATTGAGAAATGTATATTTTTGTGGGTCGGTAAACAACTTCGGCGGGATGTTTATGTGACTTTTTAAGGGGTTAAGCGACCAACTAGGGGATCAACAGGTCACTTTGAATCATCTGGAACATACTTTGTCACTTCAAGGTCCATTTGAGAAATGAAACTCATTTGAGATCTTAGTGATTCTTTGAATATATTTGATACAAACTGGTGGAAATGATGTCCATTCCGTTTAAACTCTACTATTTAGTTCCCCAATCCCAATCATCCAAACCCTGAATTCATGAAACGTCCTTTCAGACTCTCTCAATGATTGACTTGGGCTCCAATGTCTGCATCTTGGACACGATATGAAGGATCTTACAGCATTGAAATTCAGAATTTCTCTTCCACGCGGCATGGTGTCAAACTATCATCTGTCCCATTTCCCAAATGGCAATCTGGGTTTGTGCGTGTGATTGGCATGGTTTGCATCGTAAAGAACTGCAAGATACAAAGTCCAGGGTCTCTTTAGATAAAAATCAGATCAAATAGGTCACCAGAGCTTGCACAGAGTGATGTAGTTGATGTGAAGTGCTACCATGGTGCCCAGAAACTATTCCCATCGTCGGATGCCCGTTCGGCAGGATACTGTTGCAACTGCGACGTGTATTCTCTTTAGACCTTAAATCAGCTGGTATTGATGTTGCTCATCTGTGTCATCTTGTACGAGACTGTCCTTCAAACATGCAACCACGACCAAATATGCTGATGTTTCGATGCACTGGAGAACAGTGAGAATCACCAAGCCCAACTGGTAGGGGTTTTCATCTAAACAATCCTCTTGAACTGCAATCCTAATGACCATTGCATAGTAGAGCAGAAGAGGACTTCCAAATCCCAAAATGATCCAAGCATGATGCGCTTTCCTTCCCTGCATCATCCTCCAGCTAAGTAAGCTCCATAATGGAAGCATCACGATGCTAGACATCAAAAGTGTTCGGCTTGTAATCGACATCTGAGTGCTCTCGTATCCCCATACACAATACCTTGCTTGCACAAGGCATATGAAGCTTGAAGGGGATGAGTTATATACATAAAACCGGATGACTGACAAAGATTTCACAAAAGGAAAACGCAATTAGTTGCCAGCCGCACCAAGATGCAACAGGCCTTGGAAAGCTGCTATAATCTGCCCATGACACCAAGTTTTCTTCATCAGAAGTCTGCTAGTAGCTGCATCCAGTTCTTCTGTCATTCAAGTCTTGCAGCGAGCAAACTTGGAGCAAAGTCTGCACATGAAACAATGCAGGCACTGTTTCGATCAAAGAAAATGCTGAGTTCAAGCAGTTGAAAATTGAGATTTTTGCCACGCAAAAACCAAATGCAAAGCTCTGTGGTTTCAAACAAGAATGTAAGGGTTTTTGAGGAAATCCTCGACCTCAAGAAATCATGGACGACACCAAATTTCCATGGCATTCTGTTTCAAAACTGGTGAGGGAACTCAGGTTTCCCATCCGATTCCAACCCTGCAATTCCCAGTCCACACCTCCGACCCGCCATTCCCATGTTGATGGCATTCATTGTTTCACGTAGCATGCTATGCTTTGAGGAAAGATACGCAGCAAAAAAAAACGCAAGAAGTCCGTTTTCCTGCAATCTGAGTCTCACAATTTCCACAAAAAAAATCTGGCAATTTTGAAGCAGATTTGTTCACTTCAGCAGCGTTTTCTTGGATTTTTCACCCGGGCCCGGGTTCATTGCCAAAAAAAATGTTCCACACCGTATTTTCGAAAGATGCATAGCTGGTTTCCATCTTTTTTTTTGACCGCAGAAACCAAGATAAAGTAGCGCTTTGTGAAACGCCCATGGCTCCAAAGCCGATCAAAGTATGATGAGGCCTCTCAGGGAACGATCTTTTCTTGACACAAATAATATGCATTTTTTCTCCTCAACTCTCGCAGAGATGAAACACCAACTCACACGAGAAATGTTTGGGAAATCTGGGTGCATTACCAAAAAAAAATGAGGAGATGAATTGGTTTTTTCTATAGTGACTCTAAGATGTTCACAAAAACAAGAATCAAACAATAAGACTTCAATCAGTCTGCTCCCCTTGGCCCCTTGGCTGACCGGCAGACCCTTGGCAGACCCACCTCTGGATCAACAACTCCGGCACAAAGTCCAGGCCGTCCTCGCCAGACCTCGAAAGAATGGACCAACGAAGCTTAGGGAAAAGCTGCATTGCTAAATCTATCCATATAATATATCTTACAATCATCTTACATGAATGTTGTCCTTCTTGTTTTTTTTCAAAAATACATCTGATATTTTGATTCAAATTTTTGTTCATCAATATCTTCGAAGAATGATCAGCAACTGAATATCACAAATAATATCACAAATCCCAAATTTGACCCCTCCCCAAACACTCCCCCGAAAAAAACACCATAGGCCATCCATGAGGCCCAAAAAATAACCTACGGTTTCGCCTACGGTTTCTCCTACGGTTAACCGAGGCTCCACACAGCCACTCCGGTGGCACCTTGGGGAAATCATCTTAAAACTGATGAGTAAATCATCATTAAAATTCCCTCGAAGTCCAAGACCAAACAAAGAATGGTCTTTAGGATGATCCATGTAAAGGATTCCCTACTATCAATGGGCAAAGTTTGGTCTTTGGACTTCCTGGGAATTGATGGGTAAATCATGGTAAACTCTGAAAAAAGAACTGTTTTTTGGCCACGTTTTTATTCATTTTGACAAAAACCTGTGGGAATTTTTTCGTGGCGACTCATGATACGGTACCTAATTTTGATGACTGCAACAGTGGCTGAAGTGGTATCTTTTGGATATTTCTGGAGATCTGATATTTGGCAAGTGTTAAAAAATGTTCAAAGTATAAAGAAAGAAAATAAACATCGTAGATGATCAGCAAATGCAGAAACATGCCATCTTGGAGGGTAGAAAGCAAGAATTATTTTCGATGCTGTGGCAGATTTGATTCTTTGACAGTCACTGCATGAAACCAGATTCGCGTAACTAGATACTGTTGATGGACAAAATCCTGGGATGGTTAAAACCCTATAAATAATGGGATAATCATCATCCTTGGTGGTGCAGGATTTTGTCCATCAACAGTATCACAAAACATCACACAACAACACACACCGCGTTTGTAGCTTGCGACGAAAAGATTCTCCCAAAGCAATGGCACCAATTCGCCACGCCATCGCAGATCCAATTCGCCAAGGCACCATCACGAACTGCACCATCCTTGACATCAACCTTGGATCTGCGATTTATGGGACTTTTGACATTTAAAGGTAGCTCCAAAAAGCTCCGGAACCATAGCTCAGCTCCAACTTCTACATCGGCAAGCGTCGGCTTTGATTTGATTCTTGCATCTTCAGATTTCGGAAAAGTTCCCAACCGTAGAGTCCCAAGCTGAATGACTCACAATCTTTGGTGCCAAACATTCTCGAAGCTTCCAAGGGAAGAGAGGGATGTTGCCAACTGTCGTAGATAGGTGACCTCAAGAGTAGCAAGTTCTGAAACCCCCAGGTTGACATTCCATTGAATCCTAGTGAAAATGACGGGATCCTGATGTCATGACTTATAATTATCCCTATACTGCAGCATGGATATTAATAATTCCCTACTGCTGATGGCAACCAGAAATCCGGCTACAGTAATCAGTCGAGAAGGAGAAACTACCTACCTTTATGTAGAAAAAATAGGCGTTCATACATGTCGGGTCCAGGTGGGTTTTCTTTTCCAGAGAAATCTGGTTGCCATCAAAAGGTATGATCAGCAAAATTTTACCCCGCCAGGTTGTGCTGCTTCCCCAAAAACGCCGCCCGCCGCTTTCTCTCTCTCGACTCGTTTGGTCTCGGTCTCCCAAACGTTGTCGGAATGTACCAGCAAGGTAGCAGCCAGGCGCATGACACGGTGTAGAGCTCGAAAGGTCTCAACCTGGGAAGTTTGCCAGACGAACCCATGACGCATCCATGGGACCAAATGTATTTTTTCAAAACACCTACACACTTCCCATCAAAATCAACTTATGAATGTAGGGAAATTTACAATCGTCCCATGGATCCGTCATGGGTAATGATGTTTCCCAGGAGATTGGATCAAAGCACCTAGAAAAACTCAATGACGCAAAAATCTGGAAGAAACAAACAAAAAACAAACAATTGACAGGATCTCCAAAAACATTCCGATGCTGCATATGAAGTGTTCTTTGATGATATTTGTCTTTCTAATTTGGGGTAAGATATCACTGAAACTCTCAGATTTGCCGATGCTTATCACCGAATCCTACCACTGTTGACCTGCAGGTGATCCGGGATTGACCCGAAATGCAGGTTTCCTGCGCCCGGGAAAAAAACTCTTATCACATAACAAGTCTGATTCCCTTGTTTCAGAAATATCTGAGACCGAAATGGACCGAAAAAACTATATAGCCTTTCTTCTCATTCGACCTCATCTTGCTACAAAAGCAGCTTTTGTAGAAGTGCCTGGAAGTATCCATTAGTAAAAGCATTCCATTCTTCTGGCTAAAATTATAATATTTTGCCCACCTAGATTTCCCTAAAAATAAGTGAAATTTCCCTTTCTTAGCTACCAAAATTGGGGACGCCAAAACTCCTGTGGAGGTCGCAAGCTTTGACCCCCGGCCGTCAGCAAATGTGGTGCATCTGAGGTGTCATTCTCATCTGGCCAAGACGACGATTCATATCCAACTGATCTACCCTCCCTGAAACTAACGTAGCACCTGAAAATAGACCTCTGGAAAAGGAGATTCCTATTGGAAACCACCATTTTCAAGTGCTATGTTAGTTTCAGGGAGGGTACATCGATCCATGAAGTCTTCAGATTTTGATTGGTGAATTTTTTCACAGTGAAAAAACCACAGCCAACTGTTGGAAAGAAGCCCCAATTTTGCAGGTGATCGAAAAGCCCCTATTTGAAGCAATTCCTTGTGTCCGTGCATGGAATAAAAGAAACATAGTTACATAGTTTCTACCATGAATGCACCTGGAATCAAAAAAGTGGATAAGCAGAAACACCATAATATGGCCATATCACCTTTGGAAAATGCCCATTTCACCTTTTTGGAAAATGCCCATATCACCTTTGAAAGATTTGAGGCAAAGGCCAGTCCCAAAAAACGGAGTCGTTTTTCTACCTTTTTCCCTCCCCAAGGACCCGGAGCCACCAGCAGCATCGCCCAGACCACGACGTACCGGTGGTTCAGGGAAGTTCACCTGAAAAAAGTTGCGGGTTGAACATGGTGATTAGGGTGATGCGGGAAAAAAAAAATCAAATAACTAGTCAATGTCTATAGTCTACAGTTCTTTTGTTCATCGCAAATTGTTCGTTTTTTAGCCTAATTCCGTACACCCACAGGTATTTTGGCACAAGCGCTTTACCAGTAATCATTCTTTTCAAGAACCCGCTGAAAATTCGGTGCTTCCGAACTTTGGAATGATTTTGAAATTTATTCAAAACCAGAAAATCATAACACCCAAAGCAACGTGCCGACATCAAGGTCGACATAAATCGTTTTGACCAGTGCAGCTTTGCTGAACCATCCAAGGTCATGGAGACTTAAAAAACAACTCGGGATGACCAAACCTCGGGGAGACTTTTTCCAAGATACCCCTAGGGAACCATACCCCAGATTCCCATCCCGTACACAACATGGTTTTATCTCTCGGAAATTCCCGGAGACTGGAGACTCAAATTTCAGGGGGGTGGAGCTGGGGATGCTCCCCAAGGGGTATCTTGGTCCGTTCTCTGAGACGACAATTCTTTTAAGCTCCCGCACAAAGATATGATCCACTGAACGAGGTGCCAACCTCGAAACGCGTTTCGAGTGAAGGCAACTGGAGCTTCGGAGTGTGAGGATGGACAGAATTTTCAGAAAATGTGGACTCTCTGGCTGTCAATAATATCAAGATAAGATTCCGTCCTCTTAAGAAAAAAAAACACCGGTTTTTTGCCAACATGAGAAGCATGGAAGGGTGTTTCCTTAAATGGTGGTACCCCCATTTCACACCCCAAGTCATGATCATTTTTAGTAGGAAAACCAATGGTCGTTGGGTACCACCATTCTAGGAAACCCCCACAAAGATGTTTCAAAAATCCATCTTGATCCTATGTTTTGAACCAACTTCTCTCACCTGATGTCAGGAGAAATTTTGGATCCGGGATCCCCCACTGACGTAACAGCAGTGCAGCATCACCAGCCACTACGCACAGGTTGGAGACCTTAGGAAAATGTGGTCAAGGTCACAAAAACATTCAGAAAATTTGAAGCAAGAAAAATAAGTTGTATATATATATATACACATATCAGTAACTATATCAAAGGACAAACACATCTAAAATCATCTTTAAAAAAAAAACAAATGTTAACATCTATTTTGAAAAAAAATCCACCCAATAAAAAAAAAACCTGCTGTGAAACTACGACGACTTTTTCGTAGTTTTCTTCGAAAAAGTCGTACCTTACCATGGCATACCTGGCATTTTTGTTTGGATCTCAGGCTTCCAAGCATTGGTCAAGAAGCCCCGAGAAAAGGTACGGAATACACGATCCCGCCTCAGTGAAACGTGAAACTAGGGAGGCGTTTTACCAGGGTTCCAAGTGGAAGCCAATAGGAGGATGGGGTTTTTGGTAGCTTAAAAAAAAAAAACGCCCTGAAAAATTGAAATCTTTGAACCCAAAGTCAGGGAAATTTGGGTGTGATGGGTTTTCCGGATTTCAAGTGGGTGATTTTTGGGCTCCAGCCGTCCATTTTAAGGGAAGCAAAAGGCAAGTTTGCTTGCAAAATCCTGTTGCAGTCAAACAGGGGGCATTATAGTACCAACCCAAACAATGCGTTATTATAAGGGAAATCTCTCAAAATTACCATACATTTGCAGTTTTTTTGATTCCCCTTGAAATGGGTCCCAATTAAGGCCGGGGTCCAAAAAAAAAACGATAATCAAGGCCTGTCAACTGTGGGAAATCAGTGGGCTTTCATTTGGTCACGGCCCCAACGGGCCTGTGTTCTACGCAAACCCAATTGGCTGTTCCAACATCCTTGGATGCTTGAGCGCAAACCCACTCGCCCTGCCGGTGGAAGCTCGCGAGAAGGTGAGGCGATTGTGAGGTGAGGCTGGCCATTTTTGGGGACGCGTTTTTTTTCTGATGTTTTTTTTTTCGCAACTTTTTCGGTTGGTCAAAAGTGTGTGGCAAATTTTCAGACGCCCAAAATCCGATATTAATCCAATAGCGGACTAACACTCTTGTTAGATACCTTAGAAGAAATGACCATGATCCTGGGAATCATGTTGAGACAATTGGCATTT
>OMLO01002132.1_pt1 | contig 15729 bp, 7 predicted proteins | sample 1674811 | NCBI WGS metagenome assembly OMLO01 (sample SAMN06265003, study PRJEB25207) | coral metagenome | isolation source: Coral host | place: Mexico:La Bocana,Puerto Morelos, Mexico | collected 2008-11-13 | reverse complement strand
AACTCCTTACCCTTTTATATACCATTTTTTCAGAAAAGGCACCCCTTTCGTATACCTTTTATTGGAAAAAGGCACCCTTTCATATATCTTCTAAGAAGACTTAAAAGTAAATCATTAAAACAAGAAGTCTTCTTGTCATTTTTTTCACGTAGCGCGTAATAAATGAAAGTGAAACAGTCATAAGTTGCGTCTGCTTGATCTGTTTTAATTCAAGGCCCTTTTTAATACCCGAATGAAGATTTTCCTACCTTTCATATACCTGAACTTGTGAAATCCCTACCCTTTTATATACCTGAAGCCTGAAAAAGGTACCCCTTTCGGGCAGAGCCTCCCCGTATAGTTCGTTATAGGGAGTACCCTCCCCCCGGGTACAAATGAAGCACAAACTCTTCGTGAACACATTACGTAATTTGAGCATCCCCGGATGTATTCCCGCGTGAAACTCACGGAAGTCTGAAGTGTTGACATGTCATAACACCTTTGGGGATGAACTTTTTACTCACGCAAAACACAAAATTTGCAATAACTCTGCTAGAAAAATTCGTACTAAAATAATTTAAAAAAAGAAAGCCAGAAGAGTGGGCTATCTAATGGTAGGTTTTTGAATTTTGCAAAATTCCAGCCCGAAAAGGTTGTTAGTAACGTTAAATCATGACTTTGAAAAGTTCAGTTCCTGTTACCTGTGATACTAACGAACTTTCAAGCGTATTTTGTTTAACACTTGAAATTCCCGATGATAAATCTCTGCAAATAATAACAAACTTTCCCGAGTTTGAAATACAAAGACGTTTCGAAATTATACGTTTAACGTCATTGAATTAAAAAACTCATTCTGAACAAGAAGATAGAGAGAATTCAGCAATAATGCCACCACTTTGTATAACAACTTCGGTTATACCTTTATGCTAGTCATTTAGTACACGGATGAGCAAAATGAAAACTTCTTAATCGACTCTCAGCCTGAGGAATTTTCTTAATAGATCGTTTTCACGTGACAGCATCATTTTCTAAAATCCAAACTAAAAATCTACCAAATATTTTGTCCTCGTCAGGCATAAGAAACGGTATATTTATTTTTATTTGCAATTTTTCAGCTCGTTAGTGTGCTTCGTTTGGAAACCGACGCATTTTGAATTTCAGAGTTCTGACGGTTCGTGACACGGAGCTACGATCGATCGCGTTTATCGAAAAATATATACTTATCTCATGATTTATGGCCTTTTTAGAGGTTAAGGCATTAGGAAAAGTGTTGGTGTAAATGCCTCTTTGTTCAGTACAGATATTCAGCCTCCTAGATAGCCAAAGTAAGTTCCAGATGTTCCCACTATTTTCGTCTTCTTTCTATATTTCCTGTAACATCACAAGTTCTTGACTTAATCCACTGTGTGGTTTTCGATTTATTTTTTAATGCGTGACAGCAAATCAAGAACTCATTTAGTCTATATTACATTTTCTGTTGCAGTATACGGGGAATACTTCGTCCTCCGAATAGTGTTTTGGGTATCGAGCACTACTGACCCGATAAACTCTAAAAGCGATACGTTCTGACATATTGTTTTGAAAAACTGTTTCGAAATGTGAATTGTTAAAACTATACAGGAACTCCTACCCCCCCCACAAAAAAAAAACTCGGACAGCTCACCTTTTCCTTTATATGTATCCTGTTTCTGATCAGTTCCGATAATGTCTTGCTACGGGAAACACGAAAGGCCGATTTAGCTCTCAACCTACACTGAAATATTAAAGGCTTGACCTGAGTTGTTCGCTTTTTAAACGTTCAAAGCTCCCAGAAATGATGTACTGTTAACCTTTTTTCTTTCAGAATTAATCAAAAGAAGACGGCGAAGTGTGCTTATTGCTGTGCTTGCGTATGGGCGGTGGGCGATGATATAGATTGTACTACAATTACAAAACGAGCAGACTTCCTTAGCAACCAATTTGAAATTTCATCCCGCATGCGCGCATTTTACATGTAGCTACGCGAGGTCATTAACTTGCAGCAGTCTTGTCGACCTTGTCACGCCGGTTATACATCTGTGCTAGACGTTACCACAAAGCCATTGCTTCAGAAATGTTATAGAAATAATCTTTGTGTTCAAACCATCTTCGTTTAAAAAAACACTTATGAAGGAGAAAAATGCTCTATTTTAGTGATAACTCAGCGACATTCAGGGAAAAACAGCTACAAAAAATTTTGTTATCTCATAAATCCACGCTGCTCTAATTGTCCTGACAACTTATTTTTATCAAAGGCCACTTTTATAAAGTTGGAAGAGATAATTAAGTAGCCACCGTACATTGTTTTCGTTAAGAATTCAACAGAAGCTTTCCTTGCGCTTTAATTAAAATTAAAAAGATAATGGGAAAATCAATAAATATTGAAACTTTTGTTTGCGAAAACAAAACATTTCAAATTTAACACAATATGTAAAGCAAAACTCATCTCCACAAAGAGTTTTAATATTTCATCGAGTTTTTCGATATTTTTCACCACATTCGACACAGTATATTATTGAAGTTGCAGTAGGCAAAGTATAAACCCTTTTTAATAAGCCAGATCTCGATCTGAGCAGACTTCGGTTGGTTGAGGCTTGAGACCAAAGGTACGTTCATTTAATTTTCTCAGGTTAACTTGACTGTATACTTTGTCACAGTTTAGTTAAACTATGCGGTGAAAAATTGTGACAGTTGGAAAGATTACTGGTAGAAGAATTATGACACTTCAATTCATAGCTAATAATTAAAAAAAAAACTACGTTAACAGAAAATTTCACACTTATTTTATTTCCTTCTTAAAGAGTTACCCCATCGAACAACGGTTGCTTGACCTTCTAAGGGGAAATTTATAGGGCAATACGTTTCATTTTTATTCCGTCGAAAGACACAAGGCTGAGGCGAAAACACACACATTCACACTTGCATTATATGAGCACGGACCAAATTGGAAAACAAAGCGAAACTAACAGCAACCATGAATAAAAAGTTTGTGTGCCATGTCAATTCTTGATGTTAATGGGAATGAAACAGCTGCAAATTTCAATCGAATGTGTTTTAACATTTAACAAATGATAAACGTTATATTTGAGTTCCTAGGTTTAATTTTGAAGGTTTAGTTATTCTGTTTCGCGTATAATTAAAGCTATGAAATCCTGTTTGAAGCCAGAGCAAAAGCGTGTTGATCTCGCGCCTACTACATTGACAAAAATCGACTACCATCTCGTTATTTGAGTTACTTTCATTTCACTGTACACATACACTCTTCACGACTCAATGTGAACCTGCTGGGCACAAGGTGTTTTTTCGATTTCTAGTTATCTGTAAAAACTCCTCTCTTTCGTGTGCCGTTATCAGGGCTTTAAAAAACGTTTCTCGAGATTTATCAAAAAACGCCCAAAATTGGCCCAAAAAAGTCGAAAGTTGCTCTTTGTTACGAAAGGTAATGTTGATGTTGTCACGAAAGTTGAACAAAAACATTAAGTTTTTGTTGCAGAAATATGCAAATTGCACCACAAAGTAAGGTTTCTGAGAATTTTTGTGCAATCTTGCGGCGTAAATGAATGCGGATCTTCTTCCGCCAATTTGAATTTTCTTGCAAAAAAACCGGCTGCCATGATCTTTGCTAAGGGAGAAGGGGGTTCTGGCTTGTAAGGAAATTCATAAATTGTCTACTAACATATTGTAAAATATGGAAGCAAGGCCAATTTAAGCAATAAATGCGACTTCTCAGAATTGATAGAAAACTATAAATTGCTCAGAATACATAAAAGTTGCCCGAAACGAAAACAGTCAGACTTGGAACAAGAGAAGTTGCCAAAAAGTCGCCAAGCAACTCGCGAAAAGTCCTACTCGTTCTCTATAATTCTTCCGTTCGTCCTCTACAATGACGATGTGGCGCTGAATAACCGTTGTAAGGGGCTCTGAGCACTAGGCAGTGAGGTCTGAGGACTTTTTTCCCACCCAAAGGTATGTCTTGTAAAAATCAGACAACAAAGAAATAAATTTGTCTACAGGTTGGTAGAGCTTTGTTTAGAAAGAGAAAATTGTAATTGTACGTAAGTTTACGGTCCACCGTCACACCAAAACTTATTTTTTATTGTAAATGAATCATATATTTGAACTGCGGAGAAAAAATATGAATTTATGATTGATCATCGCAGTTATACACACAACATAAGCAGTTGTGAAATTAAAGCCTGAAAATAATTCAGGCCTGAACGGGATTCGATCCCAAGAACTCTGCGATACCGGTACAGTGATCTACCAACTGACCTATCAAGCCAACTATCAAGCCATAAATTCTTATTTTTTGTTATTTCAGACCAGAGATGTTTTGGGAAACATTTCTTATGTCGTCTTTTGTATTTGTCGTTGTCCGGTCAAGCCAGCAATGCAAAGCCACATACTCTAAGCGAGGGCGTTATCTCAAAGGTCATGTGATCTCGTCAGAAAATCTGGAAAACATTGGCCAGTGTTACGTCAAGTGCTTGAAGGATCATCGCTGTAAGAGCATCAATTTCCATTTTGTTGAGTTCCTTTGTGAACTGAACGATGCTGATCGGTACACACACCCCTGGGATTATGCGATAAAAAGGAACCACGCCTACAGTGATTACCCCGCCGAGGTTTGTGTCCGTCATGTTCAATTTAAACAATTAGATTGGCGTCTCTCTGCGAATGAACACAATCGCGTCACGTGGTCAATTTCACCCAATAAGGGTCGGAGAAAATTAAGTAATGAACTATAATTAACAATCAGACCCGTGGCCCGCAAGCCCATGAGGCGAAGCCGAATGAGCTACTGACACGTGGCCCTTGAGGGCGAAGGGTCTAATTGTTTTAGTATCACCCAACTAGTCGGACAGTAAAAGCAACAATAAAGTTAGCAAATGCAAGTTGAAGAAAGATTTATTTTGGAATAAAACGGAAGAATTTCGCTACTCGATAACTATTACTAATAGTCCTCTAGTAGCGTAGACAATCAAAATGCATGATTTGCATTGGTCCACTAGTTGGATGATACTAATGGCTAATGGCTGATGAGGGTGATTTATCACGCATAGAAATCGAGAGGGTGAACTAATTGTCTTTGTATAAATCGGCTAGTCGTTAAAGATGATTCCCAGCTGTACTGCGCAGTCTCAGCAACCTAAAGTGTATAAACATTATGAATCTCACACGATGGAATGCAAGTTGTTGATATTCGCTATGAGCTAGTCTTTCAAGTCAAATTCGTTTCATCAAGTGAATTAAGAAAGAACGAAGCTTCGTCTTCATAATGGCGGTTGAATTTACTTCGTGTAAGTAGCTGCGAAATGTTTACATTTTGTAATGTATATTTTGTATATAAAACAAAAAAAAACATAAACAAACTGTCAAGAGTGCGCAATACGGCCTGAAAATCATCTTTGAACACTTAATTAGACAATTTTCTAAGACCTCCTTAGGGATACTTAAAAAGGCTAAAGAGCGATCGCCATTTTCTTAACAACCGTTAATTAGCAGACTACTTACCATCTTAAACAGAATAGATTTCGCTGGCAAAAGTAAAGTAGCCAATAAGAAAACGGCATTCGTAATAGAATGTTAGTAGTCTTTAACAAATATGAAGTAAACTACAAAAATTGACAATTTTAAATATTCCTTCTTTTTGCTGATATCACTCCGAAAATCAATGGGATGAAAAGCGCGAAAAACATTTTGATTTGTGATCGGTAGGTGTCATTCATAAATTACATCATGGCCCCCTCGTGGCTCAGGGAGCATGCGTCTTACATCAGCAGTAATCATAACATCGCCAATGACCAGATAACATTCAGCGAAGGCTCAATAATGGATGAAGCCCTTTTAAAAGTTCCTTTGGTGGCAGCTGGTGTCCTGGAAGATGGAACTACGTTGACCATTGAGATTGCAGTAGCTAATGACGTCACCATAGGACAGACGAAAGATAGTGACATCAGATACGGCGTGTCGGACGGAACCAACTTCATCGGATTCGAAACGGTAGACAAATTCAACTATGGCAGCTCTTCTCCTTGCTTTGGAGCGGAGGGGAAGTCTGGAGAAATTCTGACAGAAATACAAAGGCTTGGTCGTGAGGGATTTATTACTCTCCCAAATGAGAAGTTTTACCCTGATCAGTTTGTCTTCACTCTCAAGGTCACATGGATGGGTTCATCGGGCTCATGTCTTACTGCGCATGACGGAGGTTTCTTCACGACAGCTGAGTACATGAGCCACCTACTGCCCAGTCATGGTCTTTCTCTTGAGGTCTATAAAACTCACGCAAGAGAGTGTGTTGGTATCAAGGACATTAGTATCACCGTTAAGGTTAACGATGGTTAGAAACAAGCTTTATTTTTTTTTCACTTTAATTTCGTGCATTTCCTTCTAACTTGATATTATAGACTGACAATTAACTGTGATAAATCGAGGGTTACGTATATTGGAAACAGAGTGGCTGAAACTGTTAGAATTGGGTCCACAACTTAGAGTTTGTGAACAGTATCGACTATCTTGAAAGCACCGTTTGCTATGATGTAAGCGCTAGCAGTCACATCCGTAATCGGCTCAGTAAGGCAAGATCAACCTTTTCGAGGCTCAAGCTGGTCTGAAAATGAGTCAATATAGCACATAAACTGCACTTAAGATCTAAAGAAGCTGTGTACTGTCAACATTTCTTTATGGCTCTTAGCGCTGGAGGATGATTAAGCAAGATCTCGACTAACTGTCCAGTTTCCACCTAAAGTCCCTGCGTAGAATCCTATGCATTTTTTGGCCCAGAACCATCTCCAAAAAATTTCTTCTACAACAGACTGAAGAGGATAAAATGAGAACAATTCGCAAGCAGCCGCGTTGGAGGTCGAGTGGGCATGTATTACGTGAAGAAACAACTTCTATCACTTAACATTGGACGACAGAAAGAAAACGGAAACGGAGCGCACCAGAACCATCGCGGCGCAGGAATGTAGATGAAGTGATACAACTGCATCATCATGTTAACGTTTTTAGAACTGTTCTTACCACCATACCGGTTTCCACGTTCTGAAGTTAATTGCCTGTAATGTACCCTGCTCTTAGTACAAACCCCAAAATGTTTCTGAGTTTAATAAAGCTTTGTTGGCCAAAACACTGTTCTGTTTTCGCTTTGGCGGAACTAGTCATGGGATCATCTACGAGGTACGTTTCATTTTCTAATACCCTCTTTCATAACAGCTTGGAGTAGTTCTGTTGGGTTTCACCCTAATGGCCTCCCGGCGCTAGCATCGCTACTTGAACCTTTGATTCCAGCTAAAACGCTGATGTATCGCAAGATTATATTGCTGCCTTGCATACACCTTCCTCGTACTTTCTACAAACACGTACTGGTCTTAAATACGATCTTTTTCGTGCTTGAAAAATTGCTTCTAGCTTGCAAGACTGTATTTCGACCCTCCATTTCGAATTCACTGCACCCGCTAGTGTATATCCTTGTAAAACAAGCCAGACTGTATTCGAATCCTTTATGCACTTTGCTACTGGAAAACAATGCAGTATGTATAAATGTGTATATAGATAAAGAAGGACTGAGTTTCCTGCTGGGGTCGGATCCACGACATTTCAAATTGGAAATGACATATATACGCTATGACGCTTGTTTTTCTGTTCGCTTTATTTAAGGTCTTTTTAAGGTCATTCCCCAGTATTGCACTGCGCATCCCCACTGCGCATAATTTCACACGTGATTAGCGCGCGCATTAGAAAATGTGCGTTCCGCGATCGTCTTCGATCGTCTGCGATCGTCTACAGTCATATGGAAACCAGCCTTTAATTTCGTGCACTCTTCTATCAGAAGGGGGGAGGAGCTTAAGGAAGATTCTTGTTTATTTGTAAAAACCTTTTGTTCGATAAGCTTCTGTTCTTGTTTCGTTCGTACTCTGGTGACGGTACCAGGAGATCAGAAACTGTTGTACGGGAATTATAGTGAATGTCTTCATTTCTTGTCAGTCAGATAGCAGTCAAAGAAAATGTTGGTCCAGTTTTGTGCGCAACGAGTGTCTTACAAGCTATTTTCTATATTAAGTCCTTGTACTGGGCAAGTCAATAATGGCCGTTTTTTTTATGCGTCTTGAACAACGGATTTCGAAAAGTAGCTCGTCTAGATGGGTAACGCGTCTTGTGCCCGTCTTTATACTAGAGACGGATGACCGGACGAGTTACAAAATGTTTGCCGAAGCTCGTCCAGACGGGTAACGGGTCTCTAGTATAAAAACGGCCAATATGTCATGTCAGAGGAACATAAAACAGCAGCAGATAAAAGAAGGAGAACTTTGTGAAAAATGTTGCAGTTTTGTTCAAAATGAGCGCCAGTTAACAGCTACTTCCTACAACCTGGCCCATGCAAAACCAGCGAAACCGAAACAAAGCAGTGGAATTTTCAAAATCTCTTTTGAAAAATTTTTTCGGACTTGCCTCTTTGTCAATGTCAGAAGTGAAGGGATACGAAACGAAGTAAACAGAACTCATACACGTTAATTCTGGATTGGTAACGTTTAAATCTATCGCGCTGTGAACAACAGTATCAGGCTTAAAGACACATAGCTAAGGTCTCGACATCAAAAAGGAAGAGTGAGATGTATTTAATAAATGAAAATGAACTCAAATGCATATATTTCTGAGTTCAGTGCATGTTAAACACATTTCAGCCGCTGCGCATATTTTGTATGCGTTTTGGGCGAATTACACACCATAACACCATGACATGTGCTCATCAGAGTCAAAACGTCGCGCATGCGTCTTTAAAAGGACTTGGCTGCGATTTGGCACTCCACGAAAAAACGAAGCCAGAATTTAAACTCGGGCGTTTCCTTTGGAAAGCCCGAGTAAAGCGGCCCATTTTGTTAAAGTACATCCATTGCAACCTTATATAGGGATCTTCCTATTTGATATTTTCCTTCGAAGCAATCCAACATATATCGGAAAAAATTACTGGTGTAAGTGATAACGGCCGTATTTCTGCTAGGCCACAATATAAACCTGGTTTACCACATGAAGATAAAAATTCTTGAAAATATTGTTATTTCGTTTTATTGCTATGTTTAACTTACTCTCACGAAACTGTGATTTTCCCTAAATTTATGAATTCCTGAAAATGTTCTTCCTTCACTTCTACACTCGCCTCAAAATTCAAAGGGAAACTGTCTTTCGTAGTATACCTGTTCACTGATGTTAAAAAATAAAAAGTCCTTGGGGCTAACTCAAGTTTGATGGGCAGTGGATTCGAACAAACCCTTTCACCCGGCGAACCGGATAGTTCAAACTTGTAGGTACGATCGCTACAGTTGTTCGTTACCTCTAAAGCAAGAGCAACGTTTGCGTAATCCCGCCTCAAGAATAAGAGGCAGCCTGAGTCCAAGTCTTTCACAATTGTGTCCGAACCGAACATTGCACCTGGTACACCATTTGCAGTCGCTTCACCACTCTTTAAAGTATTTGCGGTTTCTCCTTTAGCGCATGCGCACAATTTAATATCAACCGAAACATCTGCGCATGACTTAAACTTACTGTACTGTGACTGCCGCACGTAGCTTGTCAGCCAAACTTTGTCTTTATCTCGAGCGTACTGTTTAAGAGAGACTTTGAAAACTTCATCTTCGTTATATCCGGTTGGAGGAATTATGTGCAAGTTCATTGTCGTCATTATAAATTCTCCTTGGGAGCGCTGCACAATGTTTGTAAACGACTTTCCCACCAAGCGTTGACAGTTACCATACCCGTATTTTTTGGTTGAGTTTCCGCCACCTAATTGAAAAAAATAGATGAAAATTATATCAACATTTACCATTGACTAGCGACAAAAGGGGTGTAGCTGACTTTCAGAGACGTGCGAATTAACCCAATAATTGAACCACCCACCCTTTAAAAATGTCCCTTGGAGAAATGCGCAATGCGCTGCGGATTTAAACGTGAAACAAATATGAGTTGCTTGTTGTGCAACGAGTGCTCAGGTCACTTGGTATGGAAAAGTCTGAAAACCGAGCAAGTGGCGACGAGGAGTATTTCTACTCCTCCTAGATGGGATGCTAGTCAATAGTACAGGGCTAACCCTCCCCCCCCCCTCCAGCATTAAATACATCGGTATCCATTTGTACACCTGGGTAGAGAGTGGCTCTGTGAGGGTAGAGGATCCTGCCCCAGAACACAGGGCTCGAATCCAGACCGCTTAGTCCGGAGTCGGGCGTACTAACCACGAGGTCACCGCGCCTCCCATACGTCGCGTGACAAGGAGGGGGACGAACAATTTAATAAATTCTTTACCTCCCATATGTTGTTTCTGTATAGCGTCGTTTAAAGTCCCAAGTGCAAATTCTGCCAGCCATTTGTGCCTATTCGAGTTGTCTTCAGCTAGATTATAATCGTCGAAATCTTCACACTTGCACCTGGTCAGCGGCATGAGATTCAAACCTGCGCATGTGCGGTTTGCTGGTAAAACTGCAAAAATGCCTGTAACCAAAGAATTCTGGGAGTTCATTTTCTCGGGGTCGTTTAAGCTCATGAGAGCTCTGTGTACATCAAGTAATGTGAAAAGACGTTTTTGATTCGCGGCCAAAGCACGCATTCGCTGTGGGCCCATTCTTTTAGCGACGCCATCAGGTACGAGCAAGAAGAAGATTGGGTCGAATACTTCTCTCCTTCCTTCCTCGGAGGTGAAGCTATACTGAGTATTTTTGTTACCATGGTCGGAAAATATTATAGTGAGAGTATCTGGAAGGCCAGCCATGTTGATAAAAAATTCGGCAATGTTAGCATCCATGTTAATGATCCGCTTTCCAGTGTATTCGTGTCCAGTGTTAAAGTGCATGAACGAGAGCAAAGATTTGGCTGTGCGGTCACGTGTAACCGCGTTGAACATCATACTGATGTAGTCCAGAAAATACTGGTTGAAGAACTGACCATTTAAACACACTTGTGGTGGAGATTCGAAGTGGTTTGTCTCGTGGTACTTGGCGAGCACCGTACCAGACAGATGTAACAAGCCAAAGTCGTCAATGTGTTTCTTATACACTTTTTTTTGGAATTCACTCCACCTAAAACAAAGGTTTTTTTTAAGCTTACAATGATGCGCGCTTTCATTAATCATTGTTATAAATGATAACGTTTACTTAAGTGCGAAATGACAGTCACCAACAACAGCTTCTTTCAAAAACGACATCACCACAATTACAGCAGCAAGACAAGACTGTATTTCGAAAATATGGCTGCAGATATACGATTTAAAATACCTTTTAGGTCAGAATAAAACGTTAGCCTTAAATGAGAGGAAATATACTATTTCTAAGAAAATCAATTGAGCTTCTACTTTCGAGGCTCTAGCCTTCGTACCTATCTCTGAATTCCGCATGTCTTTCAGGAATTCTTTTTATCTCGAGGTCCGTTAGGCCAATTCCCCACATGTCATACCAACAAAGGTCTTCCTGATAAAGGGACTGATAGCCCCATTCTTTGAAGGTCGCAAATAATACCTCTATACCTAGTGGCGCCTTAACGGTCTTTGCTGTGTCACCAATCGTGTTGTCATCTGAAAAAGCGGAACAAAAATGTACGCAATCCTGTGCAAAATTAAACGTCCATTCTTTTATCCTATTGTACCGTCTCCTTTGCCACCTCACCCCTGTCTCTCCAAATAAAAGGTCACTAAAGGATAAGGTAAGGCTAAAAAATTAATAATCAAATATATTATCTATAGATAAAGCCACATCAGCCTTAATCGGTTATCATGCAGTCCTCTATCCTGGTCGAATTGGTTTTTGAGGAGGAAAAACCGAAAACTCCTAAAAAAAACCCTCGGAGCACGGCGAGAATCGACAACAAACTCAGCCACATATAGACCGGTTCGGAATCAAATCCGTGCCGCATTGGTGGGAGGCGAGCGCTGTCACCACAGCACCATCCCTGCTCCCCAAGGTAAGGTTTATCAGGAAAAGGTTATTGCGGAGCTCACCTTTTATTTCGCCGGAGAAGAATGGTCGTAAGTTGTCAAATGTTTCTTGTCCAACACTTTGGAACAGTTCGAAGTCCATCGCAGTAGCATTAATTTGAGGATCATGTAAAATTTTACGGAGTGCCGCAGAAGCTCTTGGAAGAATTCGGTAAAAATGCGGTCTGGAAATAGAGTCCAACATGATAATATTTATGTTGATTCTGCTTCTGTTGTTGCCATTTTGAATCTTTGTCAACCTCGGCGGGAAAGTGAGCACTTGAAGAATATCCTCGCATTTGATAAACAGGAAACCAAACCCGTTCTTCCGGTTTGTTTTCATGGCCTTTTCTACTGTAGCTGTTATTGTTTCTTTTGTTGAAACTTCCCAGTTCGTTATTTTTCCCACTTCCGGATTGATCGAGCCTATTTCAGGGTGTGATGACCCACAAACCTTAGCGTCACATATCAGTTCATTATCCCCGGACTCCGTTACTTGAAAGGAACAGATATCTGGGTATTGAGTTTCGTCGCACTTTCGTTCCGGCTCGACATGTCCTGGATATCCGTAATACTGATAGGCATGCGCACAACCAACTTTGTCTGGTCTGAAGAGAAGGTATACAAAAACAGCTTGTTGGAAGTTGACGCTTAAGGTCTAAAATGGCTCTTCATTTGAGAACAAGAATAAGCAGGTGAAAGTTATTGACCGTTTTCACACGACGTCACGGCCGCCATGTTAATAATCCAGTGCAATGAAACCGCGGCCATGTTGGTATATCAAACCGATCATGTAGGATTTGAACTCTTTTCTTATACAAATACTTTCTTTTGTTCTAATAAATTAGTGTGAATGCTGGCCGAGTTTGAGAATACGCTCTATATTATTAACTAAAGGTAAAATCATAGTATAGTGTTTTTCTTTTCGTATAATTAATAATATGACAAATAGGTAAATAGACATTTCCAGGCTACAAGATTGTGTGCGAAAAATAAGAAAGAAACTAGGGGTTGAAACAGCGCTTTCCTGGAGAAGATAACTCCTTCGAAGTGGGACTGGTACCCCAGTTTTTTTGTTTAAAATACCAATCTTTCCTAATATAGCCAACTGAGACATCCGTGGACAAGGGCTTTTTTCGGCGCGCTTCGCGGACCGTTGGTTTTAGTCTGCAGTTCAAATATTCTTGTCACGTGATAATATTTTTGTGGCTCTGCGGTTGCAAAACACTGATCACGTGATGCCATTTTCGTTGTTCGCGCCAGCGACCGCTAAAGAGAAAACCGTGAGTTGAAGAGATGTTGAAACCAAAGACAGGTCGAAGTTATATCCCAGCAAAAGCCTTGTCTGAGAACATTAGAAGGAGCAATATAGACACAATTGTGCAAAACGGTGGAGACCATAGATATATGTTCCTTTGGGAGGCAGCTACTCCGATGTTACAAGGAAATTTAATGTAAGCAGACAGTCTGCAAAGAACGTGTGGAAAACATATGTTGACAGCGGAGAAATTGGTCCTCTAGACAAGAAGGGGGCTCAAAATCCCCCAAATTTGACTGAAACTGAATTGAAAATTATCGAAATTCTCAAACGAGATTCACCATCGATGCTCTTATCGAAAATTTGCGATGTTGCAGATTCTTATTGTGCTGACGGTTCACGTCACTTATGTCCAGGATTGAACGCAAGTATTGTTCAATTGGTACTTCATATTTGGTAGGGATATCTGACATTTTCCTATTACTTCATATTTGACAGAATTGTGTGCGTTTTGGTGCCTTTTTACCAATGAGGACACTTAGTGATGCTTATCATAAGTAATTTGAATCTCATTAGCGTTCAATCCTGGACATATCTGGTTCACGTTGGAACTTCAAAGGCTGCATATCCGCAATAAGCCACGCCATTAGAAAGAGGAGTAGCATGCACTCTAACTGATAGTCCTAGGAGTTGAAGAGTTCTCCACTGGCCGCAAATACCTGCAAGCGTCGCTAAGATCTTCATCACAACTCAAGTTAACAAATGTGTCTTCGTCATCTCTGTATTGAATGCGGACATCTCTTGAGTTTTTCCCTCCAAAAATGCCCCTACGGTTTTTAACACTTCACAGGGGAATTCTTGATATGTAATTAGTTAAAACCTTTTTAAGTAGCATGAGCAACGTAATCATGTTGTATTGTAAGTAGTGTAGGTATTAGTATTATTAGTTGTGTGAGTATGTGAAAAAATAAAAAAAGATCAAAAAATAAAAAAAAACCCTTTTTTTTTCATTCGATGCATTTGTATCTTTCGAAGTTTTCTCCGTAGAAGATCTTAAATTGTACAGAGGACATCTTTCCTTCCTCTGGACTTAGCATCACGTGAACAGTGTTTTGCAAACCGCAGCGCCGCAAAATATTATCACGTGACCAGAATTTTTAAATCACAGACTAAAACCAACGGTCCGTGAAGCAGGCCGAAAAAACGCCCTTGTCCACGGACGTCTGAGATGAATAGTACCTATGTAGTTTGCATTTAATTGCAGATGGTGACCCTTCATCAACATCCAAGGTCTTCTGCAGACCGAGATTAGGACACGGGATTGCTGGAAATGAAAAAGTAATTTTATTAGTAACATATCCCATTTATGGTGGGATTTTAATTTTATTTCAGTTTGACACGGTTATAAATGAACTACATTATTTTTCAGTCTGGAACACCTTTCGAGTGTAACCATGCCTGTTTTCTTTTTAAAGTTTTCCTGACTCACTAACTGACTGACTGACTGACTGACTGACTAATATAACCATAGTTAGTAGAGGGGACTCTACTAACTATGATATAACTGACTGAATGGCTGGCTGGCTGACTGACTGATTGGTTCACTGAGTGATTGACTGATTGACTAACTGACTGATTGATTGTTTGATTGATTAATTGATTTCTTGATTGACTGATTCATTAACTGATTGGTTAATTTGTTGATAAAAAGCTCATCTCATTACCTTCTAGACATCCATAGAGCTCCACTCTCATTGCTATCCAGCCATGCCAAGTGATTGTATGAAAACGGACGTAACGTGTGATTATTGGTGGATTTAGGTCATGTGACACAACAGTGTCGGGGTCTGTGTTTCCAGCAAACTCCTAGATCGATGAGATTGAAAATTGTTAATTCCTCCGAATACGTGTACGAAGAACCTTCGGTTTGCACATAACTTTTAATTGCCTACATGTAAGCGAACAGAATGAAGAACTGTTTCACATACAGAAAGAGAGAGTGATCAACTCTTGTATTTAGCCATTGTAAATAAGAAGATAGTCAATTGAAATCCTTTATGCAAATAAATATATGAAAGATCATATATTTGAACTGCGGAGAAAGATATGATTTATGATTGATCATCGCAGTTACACACACAACTTAAACAGTTGTGAGTTAAAGCCTTTAGGACACATATTAAATACACGTATTCAATGTACTCCGCTATCTGTGTCCTCTAGGCTTCGCTGCCAGGCTGAATTTGTTTAAAACACATCGAAAGCAGTCAGTCAATCGAAAAACGCTCTACGTCAATACTGTTAGTTGGTCAACTTTGTGCTGCTTTTGTTTAAATTTATATTTATTAATAAATAATAAAGATGAGAGGGCTGATAACAAAAACTAACCAATCAGAATAGGACAATAACATGACTTTTGAAGGGCATATTGCTTATTTGCGGCCCGAGCGTAGCGAGGGTGCAAATGATGCTACAAGGGCCGCAAATAAGCAATATGCCCTTCAAAAGTCATGTTATT
>OMLO01002131.1_pt1 | contig 15729 bp, 11 predicted proteins | sample 1674811 | NCBI WGS metagenome assembly OMLO01 (sample SAMN06265003, study PRJEB25207) | coral metagenome | isolation source: Coral host | place: Mexico:La Bocana,Puerto Morelos, Mexico | collected 2008-11-13 | reverse complement strand
TCTGCTTGGGAGGCTCCTAAAGTGGCAGCACCACGCAATTAAGGGAATTTTCCCCACTGAGCACTGATCTTGTGACTTGAATTTTTAAGGGAATTTTCCCCACTGAGCACTGATCTTGTGACTGTCTTAAGGGGAAAAAAGCAAAGCCAAAGAAAATATTTGTAAAGATTCCTATCTACAATCCCCGAATCAGATAGCATGAAAATGCGTTGACAAGCTATTTTGCAAACAATCAGTAATGACATCACTAGAATAGGAACCCCCTCCCCCCAGACAATGTTGGAAACGAGCAATGACGAATTTATCACGATAAACAACATTGAATGGGGGGTGGGGGATGAACTGATACATTTCTTAGACAGATGCTGCAAAAAGTGGGAAAGCGTGCCAAGACTTTTGTCGGGGATTGTAGTTATTTCTCTGAAGAAAACTACCTCTGTGACTAAATATGAGACCGTGAGCTGAAAAGAAACACACCATGCACAAGCTATCGGATGCCATGGCAGAACAATCATCACGTTCTCGTAGGGTCAATTACTTAATTCAGTGAAAACGTAATCTAGTCTTCCAGGAAACTATTCTGGGTGATTATTTTCATACTGCCAGTCATGGTTCTGACCATTTGTGGACGTAGTGTGTGATGCGATGGTGTCAAGATTTGGCATCGTGATAATCACGAACTTCAAGATCATAAGCACTCAAGTAACAAGCACAAAATAAGTTTCAACGGATGGTTATGTAATAAATCAGTGAATTGGATGTACAAGCTGTCTCATAGGCTCTTAAAAATAGCTCATACCTGCAGCTAGTGGAAGTAAGGTCTTCTTTGATTGGCTGAGTTTCTAATTAGCACCAGTGGCTAGCTTCACTTGATATTCTGTGAATTTAATTGCATTTGCAAAACTTTTTTGGATTTGACGACGATTTACTACTTTCGGATTTTTCAAATGTTATTTAAAATTTTATTTAGATCTGTGACAGTTTTTTAGATTTTATAAACTATGATTTCTGAGCTCTTTCGCTGCTTATAATATTTACTACTAATATTTTCACTGAAATAGTAATTTTTTTCTTTAGGAAGAGTGAGTACAAATAAAGACTGATTTCATTTGATTACACTGACTTCCAAAAGTAGCAGTATAGATATGTATGCGGGGAAACTGGGAACGACATCAATGCAAAATGGCGGAAAGTCGCAGAACAATTCCGTGAATTAAAACCAAAGAAATGGACTCAAAGGAGGTACAGTTCAGTTCTTTTTTTATGTCAACCCGATAGATAGGAAGTTGTTTGCGTAAATCACCAAACTCAAGCAATATATGTCGCCGTCACGGCCTAGATGTTGTTTATCATCCTGATCAGATCTTACCGTCGTATTCGCGTGTTCCTCTAAACAGCAAAAGCTAAGGGTTAAATATATCCTGCTCTGCAAGTTGGAATAATTTCCTTCAACTGCTGTAACAGATAGCAGGGTTGTGATACAATGTTGATTTCACATGCGTAGCAGTAAATTATTTTCCTCATTTGTTGTAAGCCAACGAATAACACATGGAACGATTTTGCTGTTATAGGTTGTCATCAAAATCTGCGATCTGAACCCTCATGTTGTTTGCAGTTTGTGTGCAGGATACTTTGTTGATGCCACAACTATTACAGAATGTCTTCACACCTGTATGTACAGAAATCGCCCTGTTTACATGAGTTGTATATCATATCTGCCTTACAACAGATCAGTTTTGATATATTCTTATATTGTTTAGTGACCGAGCGTGAGGTCAAGATGGCTTGATATTGGTTAAGTTCTTTTTTTGGCCATTTATGGCTGAGACTGAGGTCCATAAACACACAAAAAACCAACAATGACAATATTCAGCCATCTAGACCAATAAACAGCTGTGTGAACGGAAATATTAATCTTTGGAGGCTGGTTAATTTCTCTAAATTGAGCAAAGAGAAAACTGAATTATTGGAGATCTCCACCAAAGATCTTCCAGGATCACTTCTTAATGGAAATCTTAGTTGCTGGTGAAACTATTCACTTCCTGCAGAAAGTAAGAAATATAGGCGCTATATTCGATATAGTCATTTTGTTTTAACAAATGTGTTACCAATATCTGCGAATCATTGTTTTCCCCTATTCGAAATATCAGCTACATCAGGAAGTACTTCACATTGACCACCACTGAACTACTCATTCGTATGTTTGTATCTTCAAGGTTGGATCACTACAATGCCCTACTCCTTGGCCTACTAAACTGTACTATAAACTGTTTACAAGACATGCAGATTGCTACTGTTCACTTCATCACATTTACAACAAAACATAATCACATTACCCCATTCTTTTTTATCTTTATTGGCTTCCAGTGAATCACCATATTATTTTCAAGATTTAAATTACTTATAACTTACAAGGCACTCAACAATTTGGCACCATCTTACATATACCATATGTCTTGCATCCTACACTCTATCATGTCAACTATGCCCATCATGCAAGCAATTATTATTGCCATTGTTATTGTTATTTTAATGGTTATTGTTGTTAAAAGGTTCATTATATGGACAAGTAACAGTGTATTCTTGAGACTCTCAGCCTATTTCAAACCTGACCCAAAAGTAGTATGCTATTTCAGATCAGACTCTACCCAGGTACTGCTGTGGTTTGAATTAACAAATAATAAGGAGGATTGAAATTTCATGCTTAGGACTAAGAGGGCCTAAATGGTCATCCCATCTGTTTTTATCCTAGTTTGCAAAAGCTGTATTGTAAAATACTTCCAAACCAGCAAGAATTGTCCCATGTGCAACCTGCAGATACACGAAACTCAGCCTCTTTTCAACCTCAGGTAATTCAGTAATCTATTAGAGAATCAAAATAACTTATTTTAAAAATGATTATCAATTACTGTAGTCCCTTTTACACTGAGCATAAAAACTCCTATTGACAATACCAGTAAGTTAAACAAAATATCCATTTCCCTTCTTGGAATTTAAAATCACTCTCCTTGGGGTGGGTATGGGTATTTTTTGGGACCATGCAATAATAACTATTAATATTCATTTAAGAAAATGACACTAAATGAAAGGAGATGCATGGGGAAAAACAATAGATAGCAGCAGTGGCTATGGCAATAGCACAAAAAGGATTAAGAATTATTTTTAGTTATAGAGTGTAAATGTAAATTATTGAAAAAGAAATAAGTTTTGTTATTGCATAAGTACATGATACCAACCCCCAAAAAACATGTACCCAGTTAAATATTCTGATTCATTGCTTGATCACATGTTATGTACAACACCTTACAGGTTAGACAGAACAATGCAAGACATTGTAGCTAAGCTTGTTCCTGGGATTGTTGAAGGTGAGCATGAGGATAAGGATCATGACATCGTGTCTGATCATGAAGGTGTCTTGGTGCTTATAAAGATTGTCTCTTGTTGTGGGGTATGCTTTACAGTGAAACTGAAAGGATGGAGCAATGGACCGCTTTTACATGGGCCTAATTTCAATTGGTTTTTGTTATTGTCATTGTTGTTGTTGTTGTTGTTGTTGTTGTTGTTGTTGTTGATAATGGTGATGATGTTTGAACTAGACCAGAAAATGTGAATGTACATCAGCTTGACATTTAACATAATGATCAGTAAATGAAATATGTAAGTTTCACAGTCCTGTTCTGTTGCTCTTTGTGTTTAGGTGAAGAGAAAAGAAGAAGAGAGTTTTATGAGTCTAGAGGGATGGCAGTAATGAAACCTTCTCAGGGTAATAAAACTTGACTGCAAGTATATGTTGCAGTTAAAAATTAAATTCAGGTAAAAATAATTTTACTCTAGTTGGATTCTCAATTTCCTTTGTCCTCTAACCCTAGTTATTCATAATCAATGAATAAGTAGGGTTAAGAGACAAAGGAATTTAATTTTTACCTGAATTTAATTTTTAACTACAACATATATATTGCATATTTGTCTCTTATCTCTTGTTGTACTAAATAAATGTGTCTTCATAAATTGGAAAGCTGACAATAGTTTTGTTTTCTAGTAACAAAAATAAAACAGTATAAATTGCATCTTAATAGACACACTGTGATATTTATTTTTATTCAGCATTTTAATTTTAATTAATATTTTCTGCTCTTTAATAAAAATAACACCATAATAAAGTTTAGAAGGAACACTTTCTGCTAGTGGTCTTTGATTGTCTTTGCATCTCCTGGGTTTCATCTTTGACAAATAGGTTTATTTTCCAAAGACTGTATTTTCTGCAATAGCTATTCATTTTGAATAGATGTAAGGTGTTCATCTTTAGTTAACAGTTTTTCCCATATTTATTTTTCTTTTTTCAGATGAAAATGAGAATGAAAAACCAACAACAGAGAATGTTGTTAAAAGAGATTACTCTGAAAATAGGAACTTGTACAGAGATGATGAACAAGTTTCTCTCTGTGTGGAGAGATATGAGGAGAGGTTAGTACAGTTCTATGAGCATAGAATAGTACACATACATGGCTTGGGCATGGAGAGCTTATTGGTCATACACTGGACTCTGGGACAAGTAGGCCAGGTTACACTCCTTGTTGAGTTCTCTGGCAAGATTCTTTCCCAATGCAGTGCCTCTATGCACCTATGTGTGTAAATTAGTAGTGGAATGAACTAGCAGCAAGCTAACATAATTCCCTGGAGCGACTCCCATATAAAGAAGATGGGTGAGCTCGTCATACCTTTTAGACATTGATAAAGCAGTTTTGGTGCCTCTTAGGGTGTTCAGCCTCAAAAGGTCCACAGTGGGTTATTGTGTGGTACCTTAAAGGGTTTTGAGAATAGAAGATAGTGTGTTGTTTCAGAATTGGTACCTCTTAGAGGTCAAAACAAATTTCAAGCCACGCCCATAAAACAGGTACCTCATAATAGTGGGTCTTTTCTGATGAGCACCCCTGACCTTTTTGTAAGGGAGTCCCTACCCAGGCAAAATTCTTGCATGTTAGGAGCAGTGGTCAGAATAGTGTCCTATCCAGGGGAGAGTAGTAATCCTTGTATTTGTTCCACATTACAGAAGCCTAAGTGCTCTCAATAACCTGCTTGATCCCTCTTTTCCCCTGGGTGAATTAGAATAATTGCATACTATAGATGTTAGACTGCAAACTTTTAAGGCAGGATCAGCAATGAAGCAAGAAACCTTGACTCATAGATGGCACTTGAGCGCTATGGTGAAAAAAACCCACATGTGTTACTTGCAACGAGATATTAAGTTGAACATTCTTCCTTCACAATTTTTTTAAAGCTTGGAAGCAAATGAAGAAGAGACAGAAGACAGCAGAATAACAGAAACTGTAGGGGTAGGTTGCTAAGATATAAACCCTCTTTTCACCACTATCTCAAAAGAACAACAATAAGAATGTGGAGAACTATTGTCTCTGTTTGTGCGTTTTTGTAGACACTGAGTAAGAAATACTTGCGTTGTTCGGCTCGGATGATGGTTGTTCAACTTCAAAAGCTACTGAGAATGAAACTCAATATCCCACAGGAGAAAGAGGTGGGTTCCATCAAGCTTTCCTTATGTTAAAGCTATGTTTTCTTTGTCTCAGGTATTACTGTTTTCTATTCTTACTTCACATGAAATAACATCCTCAGTTCCTTCCCTGAGTGAGTGACTGAATGCACCTAATTGAGCTATATTGATCCAACGATTAGACAGCTATTTTAGAGTTTAATGACAATTTTAAAGGCTGTTGTGTTGGAAAGTGTTAGTCTTTGCTTTTGCTAGAACAAACCAGTGTATATGGATGAGAACCAATATTTGCTATCATTGATGCAGTTCAAAACTAAAAAAAATGTAATGTTCGATGTTGTATTAATTATGGTTAGCTCTCATCAGCTTGGTATCAACGGAGCACTGCGGGCGTTATTGCATACGTTTTAACTCTAATGTTATGTACTGTTATGTTCGCATGCTGCAGGTTGAAATTGTGTGTAATGAGCACGTGATACACCCATTCAGAACCATGAAGTTCATTTGGATAAGTGAGTGGTTAAACCGGGTAAGTGTGAAATATTTGTTGTCCTCTTTTAGAGAGTCTGCTAACACGGGAAAGTGCACGAAATTGGGAATTATAGTGAAGGAATGAAATGTAATGTCAAAACGTTTAAACTTCCGAACATGTTTCGTGAAGAAGTTAGACAAACTTGGAAATTGTGGATATGAAAGTGAACATCCCATAGAAATGCGTTAGTCCTCTCAAGCGCTGAGATCCCTTAAACAGTGAAAATATGGGACAACCATCCTCGATGAAAGTACCTACGATTATCATGATTGACATGATTTTACGCAACCGAGATAGCGATAAAATTGTCTCGAAACTAATGCTGGGGGACGAAAGTTGGGTAGGTGATCCTCAGCACTACCCCCCCCCCCCCTCCGGCCAACACGACCCAGCTTCATTGCCCTTCCAAATACAGAGTTTATTGTTGTTTTCTTTCTTCCTCAGGCACCGCCCATGGTTTTACATTATCGTGTTCACGGTACCTCCTGACGAGCTGTTACTCAAAAACACATTTTAAGGCGTCCGCAATGGACAGGGCCTCTCTTTAATGAACGCAAAGGACGGAAAACTGTAACTTTGTGACCAACCTCGATCCAGGAGAGAGAGAGAGCCTTGGATCGAGGTTGCTTCGTGTCATACACAAGTGTCATTCGTTATAATAGCAATATGCTTACCCATAAGATAAAACTTGACGTTTTCCAAAACTTGCCGTTTATCTAACGACCTCGTGTCGGACAAAGAGGAAACGTCATGCTACCTGCATGTAGTTACTTCTAGTTCAGTGACTTACCATTTAGTCAGCTTTTGGTGAAAGCATCTGTTTGCCTTTAGGACCTTTAGGCTTCACACCAAATAATCTTAGAGAAAAATAACATGGCTTAGGTTATACGCCGTTGACACCAAAACCTTATTAAACTGGTGTAAAATTAAGTAAACATTTTCCGCTACTGTTATTCGTTTATTAAGAGAGCTATGTCACGGCTACGTCACAGTTCGCGCATCTTGAAAAGTTTAGATCAAGTTTGTCAAGTTCGTCGTTTGCAATCCGTGTTTTGCTATCTTATTTAACTCTTACTTTCTGGTTTCCTTTAATTTAAAGGTAGTTTTGTATGCGGCCAAAATCAGAACTCAAAATACCGCGAGTAAGCTCCTTTAACTTGCTTCCTTTAGCCGTTTAAGCGTTCACCGAGTACTACTGTCGATAAATTAATACATGAGTTATGTATCGTTCTTGAGCCGCCTTTCAAAGTTGGTTGAGGTAGATTCAATCATGTGTTACTACATTCATAGTCCCGAGTTAATTTGGGAAAAGTTTGAAAGTCAAGTTTTTCCAGTGTTCGGAAAAACGGAATTAATTATAATTAAGTTTAGAAACAATACGCTGTCTGTTATTAAGTAGACATTGCATCTATATTTTAATATTTTATCTACAAAAGTAAAAAAAGAAAGGATTTGAGTCTTTACAAAGAGTTGATGTATTCGAAGAAATAAAGCTTATGATGTTCTCTTTACGTAGTTTACGATTTATTTTGTTCACTTACATTTTAAAGATTGTTTGGGAGGCGCACTTTGGTGCGCACGACTCCAGATCAAGCGGTCCGAGTTCTCAGGCAAGACACTTTACACCAGAAGTGCGTCTCTCTACCCAGGTGTATAAATGGGTACGTGCGAATTTAATGATGTTTTGTAACCCTGTGATGGACTAGCATCCCATTCAGGTAAGACTGGATTTATGCCGCAGAAACCGGAGATAAGCCACGGACCGACGGGCCACTTGCTGGTGTCCAGAATTACCTAACATTACCAAGTGTGGCTACTTCTAAAGATCAAATCTAGTCGGACCCTCTCTTACAAGCAGCCTCACTAAAGATCATAAAAATGCCTGTGGCTTACAATTCGAAAAATGAACGCTGAACGCTGGCCAGCGACAAGGGAGACTTGGAGGGCAACGACAAACGGATGATGTTGGTATGAAAAGAGAAATCTCCCCTTGATCTCCTCCCCATTCCTCCCAGTTCTCGCAGCTCTCAGTCGTTACGTGATCTGCCGGCGGAAAGACACAGAAAGGAAGAGGAGGCTCGAATTTTGAGAATTATCATCCAATTATAGCAGGAAGACAAAAAGAGGATTATTTCCCGCTCTAAAATTCCTATTTACGTGGGTGGTATGAAAATTATGCGTTTGGGATCGTTTGACTCTCAAGGAAGCTTGGCAGAATTTTAGATTGTCGACGGACGCTATAATGCGGAGTAAATTTGGCGCCCCCGCATATAAAATTTGCGCCCTGACATTATCTCCCACATAAGACTTCTCTTCAGGTCAACTGTTCAAGCCCATTGGGCGGTAGCTTTGCTCGTGTCTCTAGGTAACATAACATATGAACAGTTAAAATATTACAGCGTAAAATTGAGGTCGTTGTTGGGTTGCCCCCGGGGTAGGTACAAGCCCAAAAACAGATGACTCTCATATGCTCAAAGAACCCGCAAAACGTAATTGAAGGACACAATTTCATCATATTTGCCTTAACTGAATTTATACGGCAAACTAGAACCAAGGTTAAGGAAGTGGTTGAACAGAAGCTTACAGAGCACAGATAGCCCACAAGCCGGTAGGTGTTTTGTCTGCGGGTTTCCCCTGACGGTGTCCCGTAGAACTCTTCTTCTAGTTCAGTGACTTACCATTTAGTCAGCTTTTGGTGAAAGCATCTGTTTGCCTTTAGGACCTTTAGGCTTCACACCAAATAATCTTAGAGAAAAATAACATGGCTTAGGTTATACGCCGTTGACACCAAAACCTTATTAAACTGGTGTAAAATTAAGTAAACATTTTCCGCTACTGTTATTCGTTTATTAAGAGAGCTATGTCACGGCTACGTCACAGTTCGCGCATCTTGAAAAGTTTAGATCAAGTTTGTCAAGTTCGTCGTTTGCAATCCGTGTTTTGCTATCTTATTTAACTCTTACTTTCTGGTTTCCTTTAATTTAAAGGTAGTTTTGTATGCGGCCAAAATCAGAACTCAAAATACCGCGAGTAAGCTCCTTTAACTTGCTTCCTTTAGCCGTTTAAGCGTTCACCGAGTACTACTGTCGATAAATTAATACATGAGTTATGTATCGTTCTTGAGCCGCCTTTCAAAGTTGGTTGAGGTAGATTCAATCATGTGTTACTACATTCATAGTCCCGAGTTAATTTGGGAAAAGTTTGAAAGTCAAGTTTTTCCAGTGTTCGGAAAAACGGAATTAATTATAATTAAGTTTAGAAACAATACGCTGTCTGTTATTAAGTAGACATTGCATCTATATTTTAATATTTTATCTACAAAAGTAAAAAAAGAAAGGATTTGAGTCTTTACAAAGAGTTGATGTATTCGAAGAAATAAAGCTTATGATGTTCTCTTTACGTAGTTTACGATTTATTTTGTTCACTTACATTTTAAAGATTGTTTGGGAGGCGCACTTTGGTGCGCACGACTCCAGATCAAGCGGTCCGAGTTCTCAGGCAAGACACTTTACACCAGAAGTGCGTCTCTCTACCCAGGTGTATAAATGGGTACGTGCGAATTTAATGATGTTTTGTAACCCTGTGATGGACTAGCATCCCATTCAGGTAAGACTGGATTTATGCCGCAGAAACCGGAGATAAGCCACGGACCGACGGGCCACTTGCTGGTGTCCAGAATTACCTAACATTACCAAGTGTGGCTACTTCTAAAGATCAAATCTAGTCGGACCCTCTCTTACAAGCAGCCTCACTAAAGATCATAAAAATGCCTGTGGCTTACAATTCGAAAAATGAACGCTGAACGCTGGCCAGCGACAAGGGAGACTTGGAGGGCAACGACAAACGGATGATGTTGGTATGAAAAGAGAAATCTCCCCTTGATCTCCTCCCCATTCCTCCCAGTTCTCGCAGCTCTCAGTCGTTACGTGATCTGCCGGCGGAAAGACACAGAAAGGAAGAGGAGGCTCGAATTTTGAGAATTATCATCCAATTATAGCAGGAAGACAAAAAGAGGATTATTTCCCGCTCTAAAATTCCTATTTACGTGGGTGGTATGAAAATTATGCGTTTGGGATCGTTTGACTCTCAAGGAAGCTTGGCAGAATTTTAGATTGTCGACGGACGCTATAATGCGGAGTAAATTTGGCGCCCCCGCATATAAAATTTGCGCCCTGACATTATCTCCCACATAAGACTTCTCTTCAGGTCAACTGTTCAAGCCCATTGGGCGGTAGCTTTGCTCGTGTCTCTAGGTAACATAACATATGAACAGTTAAAATATTACAGCGTAAAATTGAGGTCGTTGTTGGGTTGCCCCCGGGGTAGGTACAAGCCCAAAAACAGATGACTCTCATATGCTCAAAGAACCCGCAAAACGTAATTGAAGGACACAATTTCATCATATTTGCCTTAACTGAATTTATACGGCAAACTAGAACCAAGGTTAAGGAAGTGGTTGAACAGAAGCTTACAGAGCACAGATAGCCCACAAGCCGGTAGGTGTTTTGTCTGCGGGTTTCCCCTGACGGTGTCCCGTAGAACCCTTCTTCCAATCTTTAAAATTCTATTTGGGAGAAGACCTGAGGTTCCAAGGACTTCCTAGCGACGAGGTTAAGGGAACCAGCTACAGATTGACACACAAGAATAATGTTAAAAATCTTGAATTATGTAATATTTAATATCAGTTATCCACAGATGTAATGCGCAACAATGCATGTCTTGTTTACTGTACAATAAATATTTACTTCCATCTCTTGAAAAACAATACCTAATAACAGAACACAAATAGCAGCGCTTTTACACATAAAGTGATTATCCGCACGCGTGGATGCATTGCATATGATGTGTAATTATACACAATTATGACCAATCACGATCAAAGTTTTTAAAATCGTCCTTGTTGGAAAACTCCAGAAATAAACCAAACTTTACATTTTCGTACTTAGACGAAGGAATGGATTTGTGTTTTGTTTTTGTGTTTTCACGATGACATATTCTGTCGAAGGAAACAGCGTCGCTTGGCTCTCGTGGCTGACGGCTGCTGTGCTCGCTCGGGATTTTATTCTGTTCACAGCGATAATGTTTACAGCTGGTAACAATTCAGAGCTGTTCTCGCTGGGACGTGGAAGAGAGGCTGATACATGCTCTAAGCTTCCTGGTTATTAAAGCAGCCAGGCTAAAATAACTTCAGACTTGGTCTGTAATGAAGTAAAAGCGGGCATCCCTTCAAAGAAAACAAGAGAAGAAAAACGCTAAGTTTAGTTTGAGCATATTTCATTTTCCAAAACAATGCACTGTTTCCTGACTATTTTACAAAATATTGCTGTTAAAAGACCCTTCAGGGAATAAATTCCTCATCAATTTAAGCTAGTATTACAAATGACGTCCTCGGAGAGCCAGGGGCAGTAATTTGGGACCTCGCAAAATTGAAGCGTCGAAAGTTTACATGAACGGGTCAACTTTCGTCGTTTGGCGTCTTTTGCCGGACCCCAAGCAACCACCCCTGGTCTCCAAGGATCACGATAGAATACCTTACTCGGCCTCTTCCTTATTGGGCTTGCCTTCTTTTTATTAAGATTCACCCAAGCTGCGAGGAGTCTGGCAGGAGGCACCTTCCACCATTCTCCTCGCGGCTGGGGTGCAACCCTTTGCTCGAGCGATATAAAACCTCACGAGGGTTTCTTTTTACTACACTGGCAGTTTAGCTCACTACATTATTTTATACCTTAAATCTCCATCGTGTGACACAGATAAATTTTAGTGTGTGATCCTTGCCAAGGATTTCATCATTGCAAAGAATATCCACCTGGAAATACAAGTCAAATTGCGGTTGAAACTTGCGTTCCGTGAGATGAAACAAGTAAACAATGCGGCGGCGACGAATACGAATACAGGTATTTTGTCGGCGTATCTTACTTCAAGTCGAAACCAAAAAAAAAACACTTATCCCATCAGACGTTTTGGTATGTGTATATGGTTTATCCAATCAAAAGCCTTGTCTTCTATCCCAATATCCTGAATATAAAGCCACTGACCTTATACGGTTACGACTTCATGGCCATTTTCAAGTAAAGTAAAATTAAAAAGAATTTTTATTCAAAATAGAACATCAAGCTCGCAATGAAATATTGAGCGTTTGCTTTCCCGCCAAATCTTAACTCCTCGCGCGCTCCACATAACTAGAACGCCTGACTAACAATCGTCACTATCAAAATATCTCCGGACTTTTAGCAAAATTTGGGCACGATAAATATCTAATCGTACCATTTTTGGTACGCTTTGGCGGTATATCAGGCTAGTTTTGTCTCGGCAGTGGTATTTTGGTTTACTACGCCTCGCCAAAATACGAACGATGGGTCGATCAAACGCACCTAGATGCCGCTAAGGCATACCAAAAGGTGCGGTTAGTCATGCAGTATTTTGGCGAACATGTATATAAGTCAAAGCGCACAACAAATTCGGTCTCACAACAAGCAGCAATGATATCCCTAACAACGCCCATAGGACACAGCTGAGATTTACCAACAAAAACAGCAGTTCACATCGCGCAAGTGTCATAACACAGCCACTTTAAATTCTTGCAATTTAATGTAATTTTCAGTGTAGTTAAAATATCTCGATCGACAGATTCAGTAAGAAATGATAGTCACTCACATCCTTATGGTCTTGAAGACTCAACTTCTTAGCGAGGAACTTTTTGAGGTGTAACACCGTCGCTTGTGACGATAGACGTAGATACTTTCGGGTTAACGGCTGCAGAAACAAAGGAAACGCGTTCAAAATAAATAATTTATGACCCATGTGATGTAGGCTTCCTGTATAAACTCGTCCACAGGTATTTTGTAGAAATAACTGAAGAAGATCCCACCTTTCTCGAGAAACTATTAAAATCACGGCCACCCTGTGTCTTCTTTCCCATCTTTCCAGCCTACGAACAGGCTCAGGTTTGGGCAACACAAGCGCGGGTGGGGAAGCCTCGTGGAAAAGTGCCCCCGCCGGATCGTTTCGCTCGCCTTCCGCCCTGTCAGCGACTCGTGCTTAGCTCGCACGCCTCGCGTGTGTGACTCAAAGATGAGCCTGGCAACCGCAGGCTAAGACCCTTCCGTTTTAGCTAATAAGACAGTAGACAAGACAGAACAACTATTGCAATGATTCTGTACGCGTGGGACACTGTACACAACTGACTCGTCCCAGCCCAGAATTTCAGACCCACTCTCGTCTTGTCGCTGAAACTATTTGCTCGATCATCTCACTTTATTGTTGCTATGGGTTTTAGCATATTTCGAATTACGACTTGTAAACATATGTGATAACTAACATACCTTCAGTGAGTATTTCCCATTTGCTCTGTGGAGAAAACCAGAAGAATTAGATCTCATTGCGTTTTTATTTAACCAGATCAGTGCTGAGTGTTCTTTATTCGTATACGACAAGCCGTTTCTACAAGCCTTCTTTTGTCGTAAGTATGCAGCACACATGGTGGGTTATTGAAGACAGGCAGATGTAGGAGAAAGATGTGCTTGCCAACCAACCACGGCAACCTTTGATCTCGTCACAAAGAAATTAACAGACAAACAAACGGGTTCATATTGATGTTAGAAGGTTCTTGACTCTACGCAACTTACCCAAATGCAACACACCCAAAACCCAAAACCCACGCCTTTCCCAACACCTCACCACAATCCACGGTAATCCTTCCAAATTATTTACACTTAAAAAAAAGCACGAGGATTACAAAAAAAATTTATACCTGTAACATTCCATACATATGGCAACTTGTTCATCGCCTCGGTGATAATCTTGAACTTCCTCCTTCTCGTTTGATGTACATGATGACGACGGAGACGGATTATCGGCTATCAAATATAACATTCAACAATCACGATTTATTAAGAACGAAATTAAATTCTCCAATATGCGTTTAAGAATTTAACAAATGCTCGTCAAGCCAAGGCCGTAGTGTTAAAAACTATATGACTAAGGCAATGTCCATGGTTTAATTCTCTTCAAAGGCATGTTTGCCTCTTACTAGCTACGACCATGCAAGCGACAGAAGCGTACTTTAGCTAACCTTTGCTAAGAGTGTTCTCAAGAGGACTGATATCAACATTGATGTAGGGAGGCGGGGAGAGGGGAGGGGGGAACAACGACACGTCAAAAGACAACAGTTTCAAGGTTGAAGCTTCAACATAGACAGAACTGCAAAGTCAAGATGCATGTATACAACAGTACACAGTCAGCTCTCAGTCAGATCCTTTTTGGCTTTTGGCCGGAGCCTGTTTATAGGAAGGGTATGCAAACACCCTTAACACACGTACACTGTTAACATCAACCGACTAACCATGTGTTTTTATGGAATTCATGGCGTTGTAAGCGTTCTGTTGCTCCCCTGTGCGATACATAAACATGGCCACTTCAAATTCTTTTTGTCTTTGAAGCTCACCTACAGGAACAAAATATAACAAGAGTCAGCAAAAAGATGGTTGTTTTACTAAATGATAGTATAGCGACAGTTCACGAAATTCGGACACAACTGAAACAAACATTCCTATTCACTTTGTCATTTGTCATTCCTGATACACCAGCGCGTTGCAATGGTAAAAAAAAACCAAATTGTTGACGTAGACGAAAGGAGAATATGGGGTGGACAGAACGTTTCCCTACAATGCATGACAATACCGGGAGTCTATGACAATACCGTGAAGGTAGCGTAGCCGAGTCGTTAGGAAATCCAGAGGTGGCGGGTTCAAGTCCCGTTCCGACTATTGGCTGGTGTTGTCCTAGGTAGTCCCGAGTTCAATTCTTCGGCCACATTTGTAAATGACCAACTAGTCAGCATCCTATCAGTTGGGATTTTTAACCATGTTATGTTCATTTACACAAATTGTTTCCTTGTTTTTTTTTTCTCACTGTCAGGGAAAGTGGTCAATTAAGGTATTTATTTATATGTTTATTATATCTCTGATTTATACCAGCGACGTGTTCGTGTTTGATATGAATGGACTCCCTCTAAATTATAATAAGCAGATAGGTCTTTGAGCCCTGTACTGGGGGGTGAACTGGGAATACTGGAACAAGAAGGACTAGAAGAGCTAACGCTGGAAACGTCAGCTTTTTAATTCGTTAGGTGGCCAATTTACATTTGCATCTTAGTTGATATAACCAAATTGCCTAGTTTTGTTTACAGTTGCATTTAGATTTAAAGGGTCAATAGACCAGATGAACATGAAGTCTCTTATTGTAAGCAGCGTAAGGATCAGAACACATAAGCATCCCCGCAGTGAAATAGTTATCGAGATGCATTTCGATTACAAGACCACTATCAAGACGATATTGCTGAATCAGTATATTTTTGAAACGGTGGGAAATTATGACTAACTCAATTCTTAACTGTGCCTAGAGCATCAAGATGGGCAAGATAGGCAAGTATATTACACTCTTTTTTTATAAGAACGTCTAATTTTGGGGCTGAGGCTGAGCGTTCTTATTTTTTTTTTCGATTTGAGGCTGAAAATGTTCTTAAGACGTTCTTTTTATTTAGAAGATTTATCAACTTTTCAATAGTGCTGAACAAAAAGAAGGAGTCTCAGTTGAGATGTTCTACATCGTGTATGTATCATGCAATAAGAAACAACATTGTTAATGTTAAGGTATTCCTTTTAAGCATTGAGCTTATTGTACTTTTAGACCG
>OMLO01002129.1_pt1 | contig 15731 bp, 7 predicted proteins | sample 1674811 | NCBI WGS metagenome assembly OMLO01 (sample SAMN06265003, study PRJEB25207) | coral metagenome | isolation source: Coral host | place: Mexico:La Bocana,Puerto Morelos, Mexico | collected 2008-11-13 | reverse complement strand
GAGGCTAAATTTTCACTGGGTAGGGGAGAATAATCCACTGGGTCGGGTTCCGCTGGGTCTGTTACAGAGGGGTGTATAGAAGTGAAAAAAGAAGATACAGAGATCTTATGATGGCAGTAATCTTTTTTATCAGTGTAACATTGATTCCTGGCGTCACAGGGACATCTTAAACAAAGGTTCGCAGCCGCTTGTCACATGCTCTCCCCAGAACACGCTTCATGAAGTTCAAAAAGTTGAAATTTGTGCAACATTTCGTGGGGAAAAACATTTTTCTCAAATTTTTTGTTTTTCGAATTAATACTATACCTAAACATAAGGAGGCTTTTCCCTGTAACGTGTTCCTGAGACACTTTCTTGTGAGTGCAAACATTATTATGGTTTAGTCCCTGTCACATGTTCACACTACACGTCCCTTTTGTCACTGCTACATGTCACTGCTACATGTCACTGCAGTATTTCCCTCCAACACCGTGTCTTCCAATCTTACCATCTCTGATGCCGTTGTTCTCGGTCCTAATGAATCGAACAAGACGAGGTTTGGAAAACGAGAGAAGCAGGCTCTTATCGCTCCTGACCGATTTACCTTTTTTTATCGCTCCCCACACAATTAAGAATACGAATTTTTCCTTTAAATTAGAATGTTTTTTCCTGTCGATAATACTTCTCGGTCCTACGATGTTTGTTGGCACATTTCATTTGGGTGTTTGTTCGTGCTGATAAAGCAATATTGAATCAATAAGCGGACTTATTAAAAATGATTGTTCACTTGGGTGAGGTTTTGGCAATGACCTAACTATTGGATGCCCAATCACACGGTCGAACAGGCTTAGCTATGATTGGCGCATTCATGCAATTTGCTTGGGTATGAATAGTTAATTCAATTAGACAAGTGAAGCGCTGAAATTGACAAGCTCCAGTGGCTTCTGTGGCATTTAGACTGGAAGCATTTTTGGAAAAAGAAGAAAAATTGGACGAGGATACATAAAGCCCTTGTAAGTATCTTTTATGTTTTACCGATGTTGTACGTAGAAAAGTAAGCTTTGCAAATTCTGTTTACTAATAGAAATGATTTCGTTCTTTTGATCTTTTTTGAAAAGTTTAACTTTCATTTTTTCCTGTAGAGGTTTTATCAAGGTAAACAATCGTCAAGCAGAGAATCTTCACACAACAGGCAGACTTTTCATTACGGTTATACAGTGCTATAAACAGTGCTAAAAAGATGGTTTAAAATGAACACAAAAGGTTAACCAAATTCCTCCATGATAGGTTTCACAGCTTGTTCGAGGTTTCTATGGCCCTTTAAACAGTTATAACTCAAGACAACTAATTCTAGACTTCTGTGGAATGCAGCTCTCAAAGACTTTTAGTTTGCTTGTAAGAAATTGATAGTTACATTGTAACCATGTAATTTGTGGGACCTACGTTCAAGGCTAGAGAGAAGGGATATTCCGTTTCTAGCGCTGTGTCAGAATGTTTTGGGTTAGAGAAGAAGGAATGTTAAACACAGACTGCTGTCAATGACCCACTTCTATCAGCTTTAATGGATTTCTACGGCTGTGTTACAATAACCTTGCGACAAGATGAAAGTCATAAAGTATTTTGCGTGTTAAGAGACTAAAGAGCAAATAACGCTAAGTTTTTAGGCTGAATTTTAAAGTTCGCTTGCAAAATTTCTTCAATCGAAATCAGTTAATTTAGAAGTTAGCAAACAAATAATTATTTTAAATAAATAGGTTTTTGCACAACGTTTACATGCATAGGCTTTTGTGATTACAATTCTTTTTGAATTTATGGCAGTTGAACAAAGCTTGTTCTTTAATTATGTGGGTTGCAATGTAAATCAAAAACTTATTTACGTCACTAACTACTTTGATCCGTTTTGGCCGGCATTAGTTAGAGTTATTTTATTAGTTACAGTTTTAGATACAATTAAATGTTACCTTCTGGTTACAATACTTAGCGCAGAACCACACGGCAACAACTATAGTGAGAGATTACCATTTCGTAACTTGAGATGTTGCGGGAAGGGGGAAGGGAGATTATGCATGCGCTCTTCCCGGCAGAGCTGAATTAATTTTCTCGAAAGAGAAAGACAAAAAGGAAAATAAAGAGTGAGCCCATGATTGGTGCTTCAATTCGTATGAGAGCATGTATGCATCTACACAATACTGACATACATTCAAACATCATCACCAAAGGGGCAAGTAACCAAGCGTAACACAAATCATATTTTAATACGTATTTATTTCAATGGCTAACGCGACGAAGTCGGTAAAGATGTACAAAGCACCGAACAATAAAGGCGATATCTGTTGAATTATTTTTCAGTGAAGAACCATGCGGTCCATACTGCTGTGGACTTTTCCTATCCTGGCATTTGTTATGACCGTCACAAGTGATGCTGTCCTCAAAGCAAAGGAACCTGATGCCCAGTCATCCCGTGCCTTGATCAACCGTGATAAACGTACTGGGGTTGAACTCCTAGCCATTCCTTTGGCTTTTATCGCGGTGACTTCAACTATAGCAGCTGTGTTTAGTGTGGCTAACTTTGTGTACAGTGTGGTGCAGGGACGCAAACAGATGAAGGAGTTACATGAGATAAAAAATAAGTTGGACGAAGTAGAGGGCCTAATTAATCGTCGTTTCGACGAGATATCAAAAGAACTCGCCGAAATTAAGCTTATTGCAGTTTACGCAGACTCTGTAAGTATAACACGCAGGATATTTCCAGTGCATGTGAGCTTCGTGACTGTCACGTCTGTCCAAGTTACCTGCGTAAACAGGCAAGGGTTGTAGTTCAAAGTTATAAGCTCGAGACCAAGTTACCATACTCAAAATAGCCACAAAATACAGTTTCAATGTTAATCCAACTTTGCTTGGCTGATGTACTTTTTCCCTCCCCCTTCTTTAAACTCGATTTAATAGTACCGCAGCTCTTTAACTACCTATAACTTTGTTTATAAATTTGTTTTTCTGCAGAATGTGTCATCGACATGATTTTGTTTCAAGTTTTTGATTTCTTTTCCATTTCCCGTTCAGATAAAACGCTTGAAGTTTTTCCTGCACCAACAGCAAATAGACATCAAATACAACAGCAGCGGATCATTGATAAACTCCAAAGAAGCCAAAAAATGGGCGGAAGCTGTTTTGTCGTACAGCGACGACGGCATGCGCCAAGTTCTCCTTGATGTGCATGACATGATCTTAGGTAAAAGTCACGTGTTCCACGTTAAGTCCTCCGTACTTCTATTACGTGAGAAGCTGCGTGGCAAGTCAGGTGCTATGTGTCAAGAGCTTAAGAGATACATGGCGTACTTACTTTGTTTGCAGACCAGCGGCCACGCAGCAAAAGCGATTGCGCACTTAGTTATTGGACACAAGCCAGCTAAAGCTGAACAAACGCTGAAGCTTCTCGAGAAAAGGCTTGAAGAACAGTCAATATTCTTAGAATATCATGGGGTTTTGCCGTTTTATATTGACGGCGCCATGACATGGCAAAACGGGCGAACGTACTTCTTTAAGGGGGAAAATTACTGGCGGTATAACGATGCAGAGGGAAAATGTGATTCCGGGTATCCCAAACCAATTAAGGAAGGTTGGGGGGGAATGCGGGGCCCTATTGATGCTGTTTTCCTGGGGAATGTTAAAAAGTCCTACGCTACATACTTCTTCAAGGGAAGCAGTTATTACCAGTACCGCAAAGAACACGGTCAGGTATCTAATCCTCAACCAATAGAGAACTGGGGAGGGCTAGATGGACCCTTAGATGGAGTTTTCATTTGGCGAAATGGTGTGACATATGCGTTTGCGGGGGACTTTTACTACCGCCTGGAATCAGGAACCTTCACTGGCCCTTTCCCAATCTCTAAGTGGGGAGGTCTGACTGGACCTGTAAATACTGTCTTTCGCTATAAAAAGGATGACTCTACATATTTCTTTAAAGAATGGAAATATTACAAGTTTGAAGACAAGGGAGACAAAAGGTTGTCTGTTTCAGGGCCTTGGGAGTTAGACCACAAGTGGCGCGGGATATGTTAGATTTGAACTTGTTATGTAGTTTAATGTAACTTCTAGACGATAATTAACAGTGAACTAATTCATTGATTACCTTAGACTTTGGTTTTGTAACGAGGAAAAAAGAAATAAGTATAGTACACAGAAATATATCATCACTTTATTGAGATATAAAACTTAGGCTATGTCCACATGTGTACGATTAATTAAGGCATTTTTGCCTTAACTTAACATTCGTGTACTTCTTCCCAGGTAAAGCGTAAAACGTACGCGTACAAAGATAATTGTAAGCATACCTTTTGGTATAATTTCTCTATTTAAAATGGCCCACTGATTGGATCAATTCGTTTTAACAGACAACTGCTCAAACATAGGCTGCCGTCACAAAGCATGCTCAATGTAGGTTTTTGAGGTCATTTTCTTAACCAGGCGTCCTTGTTTGAAAGACGTTAAAGCATTAAAATTCCTTTATACAGGCGTTATCAATTCATTAAACGGGATCAAATGCTTGAACTTAAAAAATGAGTACGTTCAATGCACTCATTTTTCAGTAGGTATTTTAAAAAACGTATACGTAACGTGTACGTGTGGACAAAACCCTCGTTATGTAATCGGAGTAGCGCCAGATATACTGGTCATATGATATCATAAGCGAGACTGTTACTTGTAACATGCTTGTTATATTTTGTTATCGGTTATTATACTAGTATTTTACTTGAGATTGCTGTTACTGTATTCAGGTATTGTAGGTGTAATAGTTAAGCACGACATAAGGTTTCTTACGATATACATGGAAGCAAAGTTTAATACTTTTGTAGCTGTTATTTGTTGATCGTAGTGTAAAAGTAAATAAACTTCTGAATGCAAGTCAAGTCGTCAACGGAATCTAAACAATACTTAACTCTGAAGACATGATTGGTCATAGCAGTTACACATACAACTTAAGCAGTTGTGAAATTAAAGCCTGGAAAAAATTCAGGTCTAAATTTTTTTTCAGACTTAAATTTCACAACTGCCTTAGTTGTGTGTATAACTGCGATGATCAATCATGTCTTCATATCTTTCTCCTTCAAATATATGATATTTCATTTGTATTCACTTAAATAGTAAACTCTATAAACGCACGATAAGTTTGTTTGTTTTTCTTGTGCGTTTCGTCACAAGTTTTAGCAAAAAACAAGTCAACTTTACTGTAGTGTCGTGGTCAATAAATCAGCCACGTCACCTATACATTGTACCTTTGAGGTCGCTTTCAACGGAATACTATTCCAAATTAAAAAAGTTTCAATAACCACGTCGGTTTGATTGACATCGGTGTCACCATAGCAAAGATGACGCCGATATGTTTGCAAATCAATCAGTTATTTTCCAGGCTTCAAAATAAGATGACATGGCGTTGTCAAGTGCTATCAGTCATACATTGGTTTGGTCTTACTTCTGACTGGCTGATGGTTTTACTTCTTATTTGGCCATAAAGTGGCGCGAGTTTTTGTTAATACAATACCACAACTTTCAACACTCAAGTGAAAACCGATCTAAAGCTTGGTTTTTGGTACGGCGAAAACGCTGGCTCAACCATAAGCATAACGGTAGTGATAGTGAAGACGTTCGCATGCGCAAAATAGATAATTGCGTTATTTTCAGTTCCATTGCTTCTCGATAAAGTAAAACAAGATGGGGGACAATGTTTATGCTTAAGAGTATGGTTTAAGCAACGCGTCCTCACTTGACGTAAGTATAAGTACACTCAAGAAGAACAAAACATTTTGTTCGCTGCTATCGTGGGCTTGTGTTTGTATCGTGGGAGTTCTCCCTTCTGTTAAGCTTATGCTTGTGCTTATGTCGTATTGAAACTACTGGAACTAAAACAAGGCTTAAGTGAACGGATATTAGTTGCTTTAAAATTGCTCTACAAGTAACAAAACAACAAAAAAGAGAACGAAATACCTCATTAAAAATATACTTTAATTGTAGTCATCGCTTGACTGTTTTGTGATGTGCGATAATTTCAGTTGGTAGATGGCGAGAAAAAAAACCACGCTTAATACTTGTGTTCTGTTATTTGCTCTGTCAATCACCAAATCATTAGTCTAAATCTAAAATACTGAAAAACTAGGAATAATACCTTACATTTAATTATTATGACTTGCGTTTGTAGCCTATATAACGCGCGCTCCGATTGGCTCTATACTAGGGCATTATTCTCCCGTTATACCCACAGGCCGTATTGACCTCGCTATTGGGGAGAAAACCACGACGGCAACGGTAACGGGAACGTCGCGAAACAGAAGGTTGAATGAGCAGAGCAGTGGCTGTGCACGTGCGTTATAAATCTTTGTACATTTCTTTGCCGTAGTCAACAAAACAACAACGTGGAATGACTTAATTCTGCGTTGTCTGAAAAACATGAACCACGACGGCTAATTTTTTCCAGTCTACGCTCTGCTAAGTACGTAAAACTAAAAAACAGAAAAACTGACCGTACGGTTGGATTGAACTTTTGTATTTCCAATATTTCGTCAGGCACGGCCTGACTTCTTCAGGGAATGAACAACTGAAGAAAAAACGTTACAATTTAAATAACCAGGACAAAAGGTTTTTGTCTTGGTTATTTGAATTGCCTGACGAAATATTGGAAATACAAAAGTTCAATCCAACCGTGACCGTACGGTCAGTTTTTCTGTTTTTCAGTTTTCTGAATCCCAAATTTTGCTGATCAGATCCACCAGGATCCCGTTCCTTTGCTTTGTCCGTTGGCCCTTTCTCAATTTTAAAGTCTTCATAAGTACGTAAGCTTCCAAGCTTCAGAAAGCGGCCACTTTGTGGGTGTTACACGTTTTTAAGCGATGACGTATGGAGTGACTTCATCGCCTTATGCTGGCGTGCTGAATTCCCTTGGATAGTGATTTTGTCGCGCTTTTGTCCGTCGCGGGTTTTGTCCGTCTCGCTTTTGTCGCGCACTTTTTATCCCTCTGTGGAAGCGAAATGCACTCTTGGGGTTGTTGTTTGTAGGTTCAGCGGAGTGCTTTTAATTCTAGCTTTTAAAAGAAGATTTAGGGGTGGATTTTGGTTTACACAGTATCGGATAAATTTGCGTTCAAGGGCAAACGCATAATAAGAATATGTGACCTTTCACGGGAAAACGTATACTAACGGCTATCCGTTCGAACGGCAAAAATGCACGGCTAGTGAATGGATGAAAAACTGTTTACTAGCCGTGTGAACGGTTAAATTGAACGGCTGAACGTCTTTAGAAAAATTTTAAATGGATAAAGTGAATTGCTGAACAATGTTGAAAACAATCTAACCGTAATCAGATATTAGCTCTACAAATAGAAACTCAATAACACACCAGATCCTTTTAATTTGTAGCCTTCCCCATCAAAGCAGCTCAACTGCCTATCGCTAGGTCAATACGGCAAGATCTCGGTCTAACACCTCAGTCTCGGTTAATAATAATTACTTATTATATAGCTTGTGTTTGTAGGCGATATAACGCGCGCTCTGATTGGCTAATCGTCACTGAATTGTAGGGCATTATTCTTCCGTAATGCCCACGGGTAGGCTTAGCCACAAGTTGCCGATGAATCCCAAAAAAGTTGCCGATAAAAGTGTCTAAAAGTTGCCAAGAAGTTGCTATTTTTTTCAAAAAGTTGCCGAAAAGTTGCTGAATTTCCAAAAAGTTGCCGAAAAGTTGCCAAAATTGTTAAAAAAAAAAAAAAAAAAAAAAAAAAAAAAAAAAAAAAAAAAAAAAAAAAAAAAAAAAACTTCATCACTTGATCAACAAATAGTCTATCAGAGTTGGAATCACTGTAATTGTCCGCCATCTTAAAAAACGTGCAACGTGATACCGCTGACCTCGTGATAAGGCATCACAAAAATCAACCCGGGGGGGGGCCTTAGGCCCTAATTATTGTATTTTAGAATAAATTGAATGAATGTCTATCGAAAACTGACCAATGTGGCTCAAAACGTGAAGAAAGTGGCATCAAAGAACCTCAAAAAGCCCAAAGTTGCCGAAAATTCTAAAAGTTGCCAAAATTCTAAAAAGTTACCGAAAATCTCAAAAGTTGCCGAAAAGTTGCCGAACAACTTGTGGCTAAGCCTATCCACGGGCCGATTGCGCGCACATCATCGGATGTAAAGTGATCACTTCCGTTGCGCTAGCTTTGGCTTTTTTGCTTTAGTTGTATTGACCTCGCTGTCGCTCGGTCAATACGGCAGGCGGAGGTTTGAGATTTTCCCGTAACGAACGGTCGAGGTTATTAAGCCGTTGTTTGTTACATGAGACAAAAACAAAGCAAAAAAATAAAGAAAAAAAGCCAAAGCTAGCGCAGCGGAAGTGATCACTTTACATCTGGTAGTGCGCGCGCTTCCCTGTTTATTCAAACCGCACAAATCAGGTGCTGATTTGATCTAAAATGATTTTTATTTTCGTGACAATTTGATGACAAAGAGCGTTGAAACGTTTTCATGTCGCTGACTGTTTTCTTTGTTATGTTTTCACTTTTTTGCTCCTTCACGAAAGTTTCAATCTCTTCTTCAGTGACTGTTTCCTTTGTTTTCTCTCTCGACAACTCATTCGTAATTTGTTTCCGTCAAATCACTGCTGTTCTGAAATTCTAACTCGTCCGGGTAATAAGATTCACTCTCAGAGTGTTCCTCCTCGTCACTCATTCTCAGCCGCTACAAATTTCAGACAAAAAAATCGATTTTTTGTTAATTACCTTTTGCATTGGTTTTGCAAACCCGTAATCGGCCCATGGGCACTACGGAATAATAATGACCTACAATTCAGTGACAATTAGCCAATCAGAGCGCGCGTTATATCGCCTACAAACACAAGTCATATAATAAGTAGTAAGCATAAGATAATTATATTTTGCTTTGTCCATAATTAAAAGAACACGTGGCTTGTGAAGATTTAACTATTTGGAACTGTAATTAGTTTGTTAGTGATGGTAACTGACCGAGTGGAGTACTATTCGGGAAGTAATCCTCCGAGTGATTTGGACGAGCGCGAACCGCGAGGCCTATTTGAAATGTCAATATATCAAATGTCAGAATTGAAAATGTCTTATGAGAATTGTTTGGAGTGAAAACGTCTGTAACGCTTTTCAGAAGTTTTGAAAACAGCCCGAAGGAAGTCATGAAAGCGCACGTAATTGACGCGCGAATCACGTGGGTATCCAATTACAAAAAGTTCAAATCGAATACCTGTAATTGGGCACCCACGTGATCGCGCGCCGATTACGTTACAAATAGGCCCTCGGAGAACCAATCACGATTGAGAATTTTGTTAAAGATACAATTACTAAAAATATATTTAAAACAAAATGTGATTGTTTTGCTTAAGTTGTAACTGAGAAATATAAAAATCGAAAAGACAAGTGAGCAATGGATGAAAGGTTTGTGGGAAAGGCACACATGATTTCGCGTATTAAACATCAAACCCCTGCTAATGTTTATGTTGTTAGAAGTAGCCGTCTTTTTCCCTGTAAGGAGGTGCAATCCAAAGAAAGGTAGGGCCGTCATGTACGAGATTTTAATAATTTGGTAATTTGGATTGCGAAACACCAGACAAAGTGAATATTTTGATCGTAAGCTTGGGAATCATAGCAGCCAAAAAGGAAAAGAACAGGTCTTTAATAATGATCGTAATTTTTGTTAGACATGTTTCAAATCAGTAAAATGACGTATTTTCTAAAAACTGTTTGCGAGAATGTGCTGGGAAAAAGAGAAATAAATCTAGAAAATATTCACTTTTTTATAAACAGGAACATGGAATTACTCTTCAAATATTTGTTTTAATCTGTAATGTTATAAATGGGGGTTGCGCGAGTAATGCCGAACCACTGAAAGTATTGGACAAAGCCAAAATCCTGATTCATTCGGAGGAGCTTCGCATTTCCTTGAAAATACACAAGACTTCGAAAGAAATTCGTAATTGAAATGCGGCTGTGCTCAATGCGTTGGTATACTGTATTGGGAAGCTGGGAAAGCATGAAGGGCGAGAGTTCGAGACTCGACTGGGCAAACGCACGACCTTTTTTTTCTTTTCTTTTCTTTTTTCCTAGTCGCGGTTGGGTTTCCTGCCCGTTTGTAACTCTACCTTTTTCAGTAGTACTTTTTACACAGATTGCTACGCTATATCATTAAGAGTAGCCCGAGTAAACGCCTGTAGGCGTCTAGTCTTTTTTAAATCCTTACTCTTAAAGCATCTTAATAAAGAAATATCTTCAAAAACTTTTAAGATTTAAGAAAACCAAATTCTGTATATATTCAAGAAAGTAAGGCTCAAATTAATAATTTTCGCAATATTCTGCCGTAAGAAGACAGGTAGTTACGTGGAGTCTCAGGACATATATTGGTTTGAGACCATATATGTTAAAAGTTTACATAAAAGAATGAATCTACGATCAAATCACTATATGCGCAGGGGGGGGGGTCACCGATAACACCACGTATCTAGGAGAAGACAACAAAATGACACATGTCACGGGCTCAGTGTTGTCACTGATTCACTTTCGAAAACTGCTTATAAAACAAATTTTCACTGGAAATGACCGCGAAGTTTGCGTCGTGAATAGATTAGAAAATCAAAATTGTCTTGTAATTGCTTGTCAGTGATGAAGGTGGTCTTAAAAACTTTTATCGAAATTATTTCAAATGACAAAGTGAAATTGCTCTATATTTGTAATGATAGGTATAAAGACATTGCGACCTGGCGCAATCTTTTTAGGTGTCTTTGCCAATTGAATTAAAGTTAGAGAAAAAAAGTTATCTATCTGCACTGCAGGTTAGGTGTTTCTTTATGAAGACTTTGCACAGTTTGAATATTTTGCAATATTTTGCAAACGCTCCATCGAATTCCGTTTATTTGACCTCTTCGTTTAGCTCTGCGTCAGTCTCAGATGCCTCTTTAAAGGTTAAGGCTTGTGAAAATGATGGCAATATTTGAAATCATTAACGCCACAGATTCACTTATACGAACTTGAATATTAGTAGCACAATTTCCTCTGTTGACTTATCCTTGATATTTTAACCTTAAGACCTTGGAGACCATACTGAATTTCGCGCTCCAATTTTATCAAAATCAGACTAGTTTTCCACATACCTTATCGCTGAAACGAAGCCGGCGACCCCCAATTTGTGTTGCAGTTTTGAAACAAGTAAATCGTTATCTGTCCGCAGTAGAAGTTTATAAAAATTCTATCGAGTAGAAAATTTTAGCGCGAACGTTCTTAAGTTTACACTACAGCAAACAGAATTTCCACTATTTTAAGCTGAGCGTACGCCTATTTTGTAAGTGGAAGTAAAAGGATTTAATTATATATAATGGACGTCTTCTTTAAGTTTGTTAACCAAAATGGTTCTATGACTAAAGAATTACCCCTTTTCTTGTTTTTGGTGAGATGTAGGTATCCACTCATAATTTTATCTGGTGTTTGCTTCAAAGAACTTAGTTCTCTGTAAACCAATTACATGCAACATTTTTCTTGCAATCCAGGGCGCACAATAAGGATCTGCCTGAATTCCTTGCTTCCTTGATTATAAGAAAGTATTTGCAAGACGAGTTTCCTGTCGCTTAAAATAAGCTTGTTCTTCCAGATTGTTTGTCCCATTATAAAATGCAGCTATGGAGAAGCAGGTGTTAAACAACTCAGGCAATGGTATATATCAAAATTTCATTTTTGTTTAAGTAATTTTCTTATTCACCTATCTAAGAGATAAAACAACACAGCTTTAACTGTGGAAATTCATAATCATCAGCATATTGCGAGAAATAAAAGTTGCCGAACGATTGTTTCAACATTCCTTACCAAGTACTGTTTCGGAAAATACAATAAGAAAGATAGGTTACCATTCTTGCAAAAGAGATTTTATGAGCCAAACCGTTTATGCCAGATCGCGTGCGTTATTTTATCGGTCCAAGTTACGTTTTGTGTTAGTTGGAAGCAAAGTTCTTTAATGAAATACTTGAAAAAAATTTGATTCGGACCTCTTCAGCAGTGTTGAAGTTTTAAAAAAATATTCTGCTCTTTCACTGAGTAACTATTTACAAACGAGTAGCTTTAGAACAGAAGGGTACAAATCAGTACACAAAAATTTTTTCATAGAGAAACTGATGATATACCAATTAATAAACCAAACCATTTTTGTGGTAGACTAAGCGAGAGAGTAAATTCAGTACAAGCAGCGGCTTTACTAAGTGACTAGATAACATTTGCCAACTGTCTGCACCCCCTCCACTAGAAGCCTTAGTCGGGGAACAATCTTTTGCCCCCGCAGGGTTTTGGCCCAGAGGCCAAAACCCGAGGAAGCACCCTAGGAGTCCCCGGGTGTATACATACAAGGACAAAGAACATTTGTTGAAAAAGTAAGAAATGTGTTTGTAATGGCGAAACGTTCTCGATATGAAGAAACTAGGCGCGCACGGTCGTGTCGGGTAATATTTTAGCAAGTCGGGCGGCTTGCAACCACGAGGTCGCGTTTCGTCACCTTCGTCTTCTAGCAGCATGTTGCAGCATTTGAAGGCCTTGTATCTAGGAGTTCGCGTTTGTTTCGTCGCCTTCGAGCTTCGCCAACTTCTAGCAGCATTTGAAGGTGTTGCAACTATGAGTTTCATTCTCGAATTTACAGATAAATTCTTTTACTACTTACATGGATGTTAACTTCAATAAAAGGCTTTAAACGTTAATTTTCCAGCAGTTGTATACACAATCTTTGTATTCCGTACACATCCAATAAACAGGATATCAAAAGCGGGGGCAGCTATAGTGAGCACTATTTCTAGTTATAATTATAATTCTATTTCCGAATGTACCATAGGTAAACAGTGTGTTAGTCTGAATTTCAGCCGTTTTTTCCCTTTACCTCGAGGTGTGCACGGGAGAGAGTGACGTCACGTACTAATTTTTTTTATCTAATTCAAACTAATCAAAAACTACCTACCATATCCAAAATAGTACGTGACGTCACTGGACGACATTTATAACGTTCGGAATTCAGACATTTCTCTCCTTCGCCCCCCTCGGGGTAAAGGAAAGAGACGGCTGAAATTCAGACTGACAGAGTGTATACGTGGTTCGTTAAGGCTGTCAGCTCTTGAACTAAAAAACTTAAGTTTCTCCTGGAACCTTTCAGTTTCCCTTGGAGCCTTTCAATGTGACTTTCGGGACAAACGACTTATGGAACAATTATCTATAACCCATTTTTATATGATAATATACAATTTAAGGTGAAATTTGGAACGCATTGTTATTTTGTTTAGATTATTGCACAATTTGTAAAACCTAGAATCTGTTTTTTGAATTAGTGTTGATAGATGGCTGTTTTTGTTTTATAAATGATACTTCCTTCCTTCCTTTCTTCCTTCCTTACCTTACCTTCTAGTACATAATTGTTTTTTTTTATTTTTAGAATACATTCAAGTGAAACTGTCCCGCATTTAGAGCGAAAACAGGGCTCTTCCGTTTAAGGCCAGGACTTTGAAAAAAAAGCAAACATTCTCGAACCATTTCGTGGTAACTTTCGTCTTAATATAGTAATATGTAATGAACAGCACAAATACTGACAACCTGCCTCTCGGCCAATGCAGTGTCAATATTTGGAACCCAAGCAGTTCAGCATACATAATTGCTACAACTGCAATCACGACCATCCGCTTGTCTTCTGACTGTTCTACTTAATGCCCTCGTGATTATACCAACTTATGATAAAGCAGAAAAAAGAGTTACGATCCATACCATTCATCTTGTTGACTAGCTTGGCACTGCAGCGGATCTTCTCATTGGTGCAAGACCTTTGTTTTATGCAGCCGGGATATTTCGTCTAGAGAATGATGATGAAACTACGTGCATTTTACTCTTGATCTACTCCTTTACGTTGCACCTGGTTTTGGTTTCCATTTACCACTTGACGGCAATGGCTTGGGAAAGATATGTGGCTATTAAGAAGACTATAAACTACAAAGGCATTGTCACCAGTAGTCGCGTCCAGATTTTTGCCATCGCCAGCTGGGTGTCAGCGGCTACTCCTGTTATGCCTTCTGCTCTTTATGCAGCTGGCATTAGCGGCACCAAACAAAGATATAAATCGCAAGCTATATTCGTTACAGGACCCCAGGCGATCTGCTTGGTAGCCATAACCATCTTCTATGTCCTGATTTACCTTGAAACTCGCAAGCATGAGCTTATTGCTGTACCAGATCAGCCTCTTTCAAAGGAAGTGAGGAATGCTAAAATCGAGAGGCAGGTTGCTAAGACCACATTTTTGCTGACAATTTTGCTGCTTATTTCATTCTTCCCAGCGATTGTTTTCCATTCATTCTGCATAGGTTCAGCCAGTATTTCTCGTGGAGACGTTGTCCAAAGGGTGTTTACCATTAATAAGTTGAATTCTCTTACAAACCCAATACTGTACTTCTACAGAAACGCTTGGTTAAGAAAGCAGTGCTTGAGGTGCTGAACATGCGAAAACCGGTTGAAAATAAATTTCGACCCAACGAGTGCCACAAGTCGCTAATGTTGTACAGTCTAACTCCACGCTAGCAAAGCCCTAAAAAATATTTATTTGTTCGGATATTTAAGGGGAACTTTAGGCGTTTCGAAAATTCTTGGGTCCTTTTTTGAGTCATCCGAAAGTTGTAGCTATCCTGATTGGTCTTGTCGAAAGTTCGAGGATACTGAGAAAACATATTTTCACTAGAAAATATTAGGGGATGTTTTTCGTTATACGTGTGCCTATCGTAATTTCGTGAAAATACTAGGCAATTTAAATGTTTCTCCGAATATTATAAGCGTAAAACCTATTCATCTGAAAACATTGAAAACTCCCTTGACAAGCCATTAGACATTTAAAATGTCAAGTCACGTTGTCTGGGGTCTATGGAAACATTATGCCGGCATAAAATGAATAATTTGATCGTCTTAGATGCTCAAACCACAAAAATAACTTCTCCGATAATCTGATAAGTAGGCTAATACCTAGCTTAATCGCATCAATCGCCCTTATCTTTCATTAGGTTCGTGTACATTCCTGATTACCTCTAATGCTCACCGAAACTTTTAGCAGCTTTTGGAATATAATTACGCCAGACGAAAATTTTAGAGAACAAAGAAAACCGTCCGAAAATTATAGGACATGATAATAGTGAGCACATCAATTCCGAAAATTCAAGGGAAACTTTATGGTTTTCCGAAAAAATTCTATAGCGTCGCTGAGAAAAAATTTTCGAAATTTTTAGGCAAACTTCTATCCGAACAGATGTTTTACCGAAATATTCCGTTGGGTGCCCCTAACTGTTGAAGATGCCGGTAGATCGCACACAAACCTTGAATGAGTTTCGCTCAACTACTGAAGATGGCAAACAAATAAGAGAACATAGTTATTTGAAAAATCTAAATCCTCTTCACAGACGTTGGAAAGGGCCAAGAAGTGGCCATCATTGTGTTAGCAAGGGCACACTGCTACGCTACTCCAGTCAGAGAAGGGTATACGTGATAGAACGCTAGTAGATTTATACCAAAAGAGGGTAGAAAGTGATTTAACTCCTGAACATGAACACCTCATAAATAATACGCATTATAACATCGGACTGAGAATTAGAAGAGGAATACCCAAACTCCTGAAACCAATACACACTAGTAAAGTGGGGGTTCTGGCGCACCTTGTCAATGGGAAGTGAGAACGGTCAAAACAAAGCTCCCAAGCTC
>OMLO01002128.1_pt1 | contig 15732 bp, 15 predicted proteins | sample 1674811 | NCBI WGS metagenome assembly OMLO01 (sample SAMN06265003, study PRJEB25207) | coral metagenome | isolation source: Coral host | place: Mexico:La Bocana,Puerto Morelos, Mexico | collected 2008-11-13 | reverse complement strand
GATGAGGATTAAACCTTTAGGGGCTTTTTAGTTTTGGATTTGAGAATTTGATGACGTCACGTGCACACACTCTATAACAAAGGTGCTTGTACCTGAGATGAGGGCTATAAGAGAAGGGGCTGGGCTTACTACCCGGTATTTTGAAGTATCCCTCGAAGAAATAGTGATGACACAACATCGCAGACCAGAAGCATGCTTCTGCACAGCTTTATTTCTTGATTTCTTTAGTTACTCAGTTTTGAAAAAAAAAAATCCACGTTTTTTTTGACAATACCGTCAGAGGGTTAACACTACAGAGACATTCAGGCAAATCTTACAGGACTGCCTAACTAATCAATAGTCTCCATTTGGCGGGAAAATATGTTGGAATATTTGTCCGCGGACATTATCCGTTCCGATAAGGTCGATAAGCGAACACTTAAAACTACAAGCTTTGGTAACAGATAAAGTTCAAGTACATTTCGCGCCAAATGGAGGCTATTGTGTTTATTATCACTTCATTTTCCCAACACGCGCAGTTTTGAAAGTTGGGAAACGTGATTTGGAAATTTCCCAGTTTTAGCTGGCACATATTCAGGACAAAAATAAAATAGAGCAAAAACATTTGATGGATTATAACTAACAATACTGGTATTTTTAAAATACGTTTCGAACGTTCGTGAAAAAAAAAAACCCACAACCACTTCTTTCTCCTTTTTTTCCACTAGTTAAACTCCATTCTCATTAAGAAAAAAAAAAAAAAACTTTTCACCTTTAAATCTTAAGCTTTGCTCGCCTAATGAATTAACTTTGGTTGTAAACAAGTACGTGGACAAATAACGAGACGTGGATAGAGTGATGCGTTCTACTAGACCGACATGACTTGGTCAAACCTACAATATCAAGGTTGCAGCTCTGTTTATAATTACGTCACGCAGGAAACATTCACTGGTTGACGACCAACAGAAGTCAGACTTAGCCCAAAGTCTTTATCTCGACATTGCTTAGCAATAGACTGTGTCATACTGGCTTCAGTTATAATCGGGGTGATCTCGAGTGCTGGCTTGTTTGTAAAAACCAAATTGGAATATAAAATTTGGAATAGTGCGAGTGCTTCAACAAAAACGTATTTGCTGGTAAGCGTTGTTCGACGACTGATGCGTAGGTAATTTCACAGTTTATACGTGAGGAGTATATAAATTCTCTGGGCGGAATCCATAATTCACGGTGTCCATTTCCATCTTTTCGACTTTGTCTCCAATTGACACTTCACTTTCAACCCGTTGTTTTCCAACCCTAGCACGCGTAAAGAAAAAAAAACATAACAATCAGAATAAACGATAATAATAGGTATCAATTTCTTTTTTGTTTTGTCTCACTGCAGTCAGTGGCACTGTTATCGTCGTTTAAGCGCTACATTGAGGCAGCGACCACGCCTGAAGAATTTGAAAACGCCCGCTTTTTGTTAAGTGTGAACAGAAAATGATGGCGTCACTATAAAACATGTGATTTACCTGACCGAGATTTCCTAGAACAAAAATCCAAAATGACCGGTGCTTGTTGTGTTTTTAAATTTCTCCAGCATAGTGTGGATGTACAACATTTAATGCGTTTTCAGAGTGAAACCTTTTCAAATTCCTTCGTCTTAGCGACAAGGCTTTACCCATGCTTACTCATGCATATAATTTCTTATCTCCAAATGAGGACCTGGACGACTTAGGTGTGCTTATAAGCCCAAGGCAGTCAACCAATCATAACTCACTATGACCCAGATTTCTGTGGAAAAAATCACAAACGTCACAAACTACATGGCAGACTCCACTCCACTATACTCGTCTCCAGAGACACGCGTTTATTTGAAGAGAATTAGCTGGTATCTAGAATCTCGAGATTATCGTTACTCGTAAGCTCTCCCCAAACAGGAAATGTTTGGCGGTCACATTGTTGTTTAGTAACATGGCTTGACGTTGTTCTGAGTGGCCAAACGGTATCAAACATGTTTAACAAGCAAGATTTTTTGTTGATCAAAGTTTGTTGTCGTTCAAATTTTAACTAACGCAATCGAATGTGGTGAAACAAGGTGTCCAAGCGGTTGGGAACAAAGCAGCCTGTCTTTTATTGCCAAACATTTCCCGTTTAAATAGGGCTTTATGCTCTGGTCTTTTGGTTTTGTGAAGCCAGGATGATAACCACATACCCATTTTTTTCCCTTTTGCAACACCAGACAGCCACAATGACAACGATAATGAGAACCACAGCTCCAGCGACACAGCCTCCAACGATGTAATACATCGTCTTGGATTCTTCCTTCTCTGTGGGATACGTTGTATGCACTGTCGATGTCGACGTCGTCGTGTCAGCAATTAGAACTTCTACACTTGTAATGTTGGCATTAATAGCGCTTGAAATCTTTGCCAAAGAACCCTTAACAATGGATGCCAGGATGTCTTTCTGTATGACAGCGGTTGACGATCCGGGGGGAAACTGCAGATAAAAGGCCACACTTGCCAGAAGAGGGACAATAGATATTTGCTTTGGATAACCAGGCAGAAGGTGGACTTGATCCTCGGTGAAAATGACATAGTTTGCCGCTCTTCTACGCCTAGAACTAAAGAACGAGATATAAACGTGACCAAATGCTTGATTGAATTTTGAGTCTTCTGACGAAGGGCTAACGCTCGAAACGTCAGCTTTTTAACTCGTTACGGTGGCCAGTTTACATTTTCGACTTAGGTGATATAACCAAATTACCTTGTTACCCCCACCGACGCAGCACCACAGTTTCTTTAGAAACTTTCACCCCTTACAGCAAATATATTCAGCTATACCGGGTACTTAATCGCGGGCTAATCAATTATTTCAATCAAATTCGAAGTTCAGTCCAGATCTGGCCCTCCTCCCGTAACGCGCTCTCGGAGGGTGCAGTGACAATTTGTGCGCATGCTCGTGATTTTAGCTAGTTTTCTAGCTAATCGCTACTGCGCATGTAAGACGAGATAAGACGAATAAGAAAACAAGGGAAGGGAAGCGATGGCGAACGATTTGATTGTACGGTCGGCAAAAAGAAAATAATATTTCCCGAATTCGATGGTGTATGTTCCATGTTTGGCTAGTTGCACTAAGAGATTTCCTCCGGCAGTTTAGAAGAAACAAATGCTGCGAGCGTCACGCGAACTGTCGAAGCGCAGAGGAGCAGAGGAGTTGTTGTCAACTGATTCAAAATTACTGGATACGGGAGCCAATAAAAAGCTAAAGCTTGGGTAATTACGGACTAACAGCTGATTTTGTGGAATTTGCTGTTTATCAAACCATTTTCTCAATCTTTTTCCCTGTATGATTACAGTCCTAAATGTTTTTGGAATTTCAGTACCAACTGGTAGGTATAGTTGCTTAGTAGCAAAAGGCGAATTTCTGTGGAACTTTAAGAACGTTATTGTTGTAATTGTTGTACCTTTGCTATCAGTAATGAAGGACCAGGCCAACAGTTACACATCCAACATAGGCTTCAGAGTGTTTTCCTTCGGGCATATTTGATGACCTCTTTAGTTTATTCGCTTTCCTCTCGAAAATCGCAAAATTTGCATCCACACTGTTTTGTTGCCAGAACCAAAAGTAAGGCAAAGAAAATTGAAATGCGTTAAAATATTGTCGACTGACTCCCGGGGAAACTGACTACTCCTTGAGCGAGGAAGCACGTGAAGTGCAACACGCTCATTTGCATCGGGCATAGATTTCTCGCCTTTTTCTTTCTTCCTTCAAAACTTGCCTAAATTCAATTTAAAACTCTATTCCTTTCCTCTCTCGAAAAAATAAAACTGAAGAAAGCGTAGACTTGTCACCGACAATCTAATCCGCGAAGTTAATCTTGAACTAAATTAAACTTTTAAGTTTTGCTGAAGTGTTTAAAAACTCACTCGACATAAACATATTTTCAGTCGTGTGAAATCAACATTCTGCGCTCTGATCCGCTCTTATTGGTTTAGGGGCACCACGCGTAGCCAATTGTCACTGGTCGAAGTTTGGCACGACTCGGCGTTAAGAAATTGATTTTTCCTTGGTTTGTTGAGATTTATTGCTAAAATTTCAATCGTGTCGCGGAAGTCCAAAGCCAGGAACGTTTAACGGAAAGTTGAGGTGCAATTAAATTTTTTGCGCATGTCATTTGGTTGGAGAGGTACTTGTTAATCAATTAATAAAGTAACCAGGCAATCAAACAATCACTTGACTTGAGTTAAAAATCAATACCTTGTTGAGTTGTTTGTTGATTGACAATCGTTTTCGGCGCAGTGTGTAGTAACTATCTCTGCTAAAGTGGTTTTGAATGTGTCTTCCAGGGGTTGGTTCCACTAAAAAAATAGTCAATAAATGTAAGTAATTATTATTAAGGTATGCACGTTTGTATGGAGGGGCGCGGCGGTCTCATGATTAGTGCGCGCTCGTCTCTGGATCTTTACTCTCAATTATTAAGAGTACGAGTGCCTCACAGTTTACTTTCACAGTGCCTCTCTCTACCCAGGTGTATAAATGGGTACAGGCGAATTTAATGCTGGGGGTAACCCTGCGATGGACTAGAATCACATCCAGGTGGGAGCAGAAAAACTCTGAATCGCTTTTTGTAATTATCGAAAACTTCAAATAACACTGAATTTCTTTGTCGGTCAGTAACGAACTGCTCTCCTGGCTTGTTACGCAACGTTTTTCAAATAAGGGCCGTGGAATAGACATGCAACTAACCGGTTTCGTAAACAAACACGGCTGTAGACATTTTTAAGCGTTCTGATCAAAGAAAGTTTAGATTTCTAACCTCTGAGATGTTGAGTCCCTGAACGTCCATGTTCACTGACTGGCTTCGTTCCTCTTCCGATGGTATGCGAGGTGGTGGGGCGGTAGGAGCCGGGGGAGGCTTCTCACCTTTCTCAAGTCCTGCAAGGGAGAAGAAAGGGTTTTTGAAATGTTATTTAAGACCTTGACAGAAAGTAACACAGACGGTCTAAATCTCGTTTTACAGGGCTCGATATAGTCGTTATCATAGACTTGTTTTTTCCGAACATTGTGCTGAGCAACATTGTGCTGTTTAAATAGTTACAAGTAGCTCGCTTAAGTTTTGATTTTAATTACATCACATTTTTGTAATCCGTCACTTCTGATGGGGCATGCAGTAGCATTCGAAGCGGCAATCTTCTTAAAACTATACGTAGCCCACTGATGTGTCTAATTTGTTCTCTTGTTTATTTTTCGAGAATCCATTCCCGATTTGATGACAACAGGAATCCTCAAAGCGAGCCGAACTATCTATTTTAGACCAATATAATGAGAGCCCCTTACGGCAAAAACTGTGACGCAAAAAATGAAGAAAAAAAATTGTTTTCATGAAGTTTGAAATAACGCAGAGAGGCTTGAATGTTGTTCTCATTGCTTACTTCTTGTAGAGTTCTTGTTTAGTGGGTAAGAAGGTTGGTGGGTAGGAAGAGCCCAGCACCTTTCGTGTTGTAAATAGTCTTGTTCGAGCACAGTGGTTTAAAATGTATCTCACCTTTACACTGGCCGTCAATCCAGTACAGCCCTTCAGCGCAGACACATTTGTAAGAGCCATAGGTGTTCTCACACATCTGGGAGTCATCCTCACAATCGAACGTCCACGCCAAACACTCGTCAACATCTGGGGTGTTAACAAGTAGAGAACTAGAATTAATCTTCATCATGAATACCGTTTTAATAAATTAACGCTACGCTGTTTTTCCTTTTAATTTTGGCTATCGTTATTGTAGACAAGATTTAATAGACAGGAAAAATCTCTACAGGTCCTATAAACCTTAGTTATAAGTGCAAATCTGCTGAAGCCTACCGCTGCAAGTGAAGCCGTCTCCGTCGAGCGTAAAACCAGTCACACATGAACACGTGTAGCTTCCCAAGGTATTACTACAACTCTGATCACACCGGTGTTGGTTAGTGGTGCATTCATCTATGTCTATTAGCAAAGGGAACAAATTCACGGCGATTAACAACTGAGAAATCCAAACAACCGCCTTAGCCTCGTTACAAGGCGGATATGATTAGCAAGCAAACCAGCATAAAATGTTTAATACGTACTTACCACGTGCATTGTGATTGGTCAATTTAGCGGCCCGCTAAACTTGAAAGCTGATTTTGTTGCCAAAACGTTTCCTAATTTGTCGTCTTTACTTTTAATTGTGCATTAAAACGTTCTAACGACATAACAACGATTTCAAATTGACCCGTTTTGCTTTCGACGTGGCTCAGAAATAATAATGTGTCACTAATCTCGTCCTCTCGGTCCGTACCCTTCCATTTATGGCCCAGGCGCGCACCAAGCGGTCCGTAATTTACAGTGCGTACCTTGAACACGGTTATTAAATCGATTAAAGACTCTTCAGATTTTTCTTTGCAATGCAAGCAGGTAACTAGGGGATTGACTGGTCAGTTGGTCACTCGGTAAATGTAAATGTAATTTATTGTAAATGTAAATGTAATTTATTTACCCACGTGACACTGAAGAGCTCAAGAGCTCGTTAAGACGTGTACGTGCATGAAGATCGAATTGGAATTTGGAGTGTTGGTTTTTGTGGAGGGAGGAAAACCGGAGAGCCCGGAGAAAAACCCTCGGAGCAGGAACGAGAACCAACAACAAACTCAACCCAGAACCCGGGCCACATTGGTGGGAGGCGAGTGCTCTCACCACTGCGCCACTCCTGCTCCCCTACAAGTTCAATTCCCCTAAAATTGCTTATAAATATACCTGAGCATGTTTTTCCATCTTCATTCAGCTTATATCCTACCCTGCACGAACACTTGTCTTCCCCGTCAGACTGGTAGCAAATGTGCTCACATCCATTTTGATCTTTTTGACAAGGATTCTCGGCTAAGTAAGAATTAAACGTAGAAGACAACCTTGTAAAATTTAAGAAGGGAACTCAGGAGGGGTGCTGTCAAAATTATTCTTCCGCAACATAGTAATTACACATGTAATGGTGATATATAAGACTGAGTGAAGTCCAATTCGGTCTGTAATCATACAAGTGATTACAATATCAGACGACCGTGTAGGGGGAGTCCGATTCGTTTATCACCAGTATACAGACCGAATTAGATGGCATGAAGTCTTATCATCATTTAGTCATAAGAATTACGATTTCCGAGAAGAGCGAGAGTAACCAAGTTATGAAATAGAGGGAAAATTGAAAGACTAACGAGGGAGGCATAATTGTTTGATGCCACTCTGAAATTGAGATTGGTTGATTTAAACTACAACTTTAAATGTGATTGGTTGGTTAAACAACAACTATGAATGTGATTGGCTTATTGTCCGATAACAAACTGTCCGATAAAAACTTGGCAAGTGAATTAGCGGAAAATAGGAGTTTTTCAAACCAGTCATAATCGAGGAGATTATAATAATAATAAATAAGGTATGGAAATAGCATTTTCCCAGCGCAATGCAGGCCTTTGCATAGGAGAACCAATCAGATCGGCGTATCGACTCAATTTTACAATGGATCGCAACATTTCAACTAAACTGCACTTACGGACGCAGTTCTTGGGGTCTGTGTCGTCCACCTTAAAGTCTGAATTACACTTGCAGGTGTAACTACCAAATGTATTCTCGCAAATGTGCATACAGTCACTGACAGGGGAGCACTCATCAACGTCTAATAAAAAAAAAATAGTAATAATAATGAAAAGGTCAATATTTTTCCTTCTGAGACGCGCATGCAGGGCTATATAAGGTCTCTGTAACAGTATTGCCGGTGTATTAAGCTAGGGGAAGGCGAAGAAACAAGAACACAGTGTCACAAGATGGCGGTTCAACCGTGACAAGCCCTTTATTCGCGCCCAAGCGAGGCTGTTATGTCACAACCTACGACAGCGGAAACGAGGCTCATACAATATCAAGGTTAGACCAATATTGTCAAAGTCTCAACCAGGAATGTACGAAGGAAGAATCAAATGTTTTCCGTCCACACTACGCTAGAGGAATTTCAAAACCCAACAATTACCGCTCATTTTAGAATTTTAGAAACTAGGGCAGGGAAATTACATGATTATCCGGAGGTTATCATTTAGAGGGGAGGCCTCGTAGAAATAAAGGTGCGTTTGCAAATTCCTCTGGCTTTCACGGACTATAGACCTTGTACCAATTGTATGATGTCATGACTTTTTAGAGGTTTTTTAATCACTAGCTGAAGGGATAGGAAATCTCTTGCAAAGCATGACGAAGAATGCAAACAAAAATTTGAAAAACTATCTCGAGTAGAGGAAAAATGCCATGTTGCTTTTATGTTCCAAGGTGACCGGGAAACAACTCTAGGTAGTTTAATATATCAGAACAGACTTCAACCCGCGACCTTTGGATTTCAATAACGCCGTGCTAGCCACAACTCTTTCCTAACAATAAACTGGAAATGCATGGAACACTGATGTAGCAGTGTTCCCCTGACTGGTAGCGCCTTACCTTGACACGTCTTTTGATCCAGAGCAAGGAAGAAACCAGAATTACAAGTGCAGACGAAGGATCCAGGAGTGTTGATGCAATTATGATCACATCCGTCGGTGTTCAAAGTGCATTCGTCCTCGTCTAAAAGTAAACATATTTTGTGTGATCTGGTTAACTGGCAAATAGTTAAAGACAATTATAGTTGAAATAATAGAAAACTCCCTTGTTTCATTAAAGGTCTGAGGGAAAAGCAACTAGGATATGTTGGCTTGTTCATTGTATTTCTATGCTTTTTTCTTTATGACTGGCAGAAACCTATATATCCTTAGTTAAACTAGCCCTACCTTGCAGGTGCCTTGGTTTAATTAGTAATTCCCAACGATATTCAAATAGCAATTATTATGAGATCGATGATAAGTTTCTTTTAAGAATGGTGCCAAATTGTTGCCGAGAGCGCCAGATGATATCTTATTCATGTCAAAATGTTTACAAGTTAGACCCTTTGTCAGATGATAGAGCCACAAACCTCCGTACTCTTTGGCACTGCCCTTATACAAATGTGATTGGTTTAAGGTCGTAAAACACATTCATCCTCTACCTCCCCCCCGTATCCACGCAAGGTGTCTCGTAGGTGTGTCACAGATGTACATTCTGGAACCTTGCTGTAAGGAAGATATAACATAGTAACTGATATCGGTGAAATGTGTACCTAGGCATCGTATACCATCTCCAGAATAACCACTTGGACAGGGGTCACAATGAAATCCGGTCTCATTGGCGGGTGGCGGTAAATCGTTACAAGTCACGCCTGGGTAACACGGCTCGAAATTCTCCTCACATGCGTCAAGATCTGTTTCACAGAGTTCTCCAGTATAGCCATTCTGACAGACACAACTAAGAATATTGAATCTCTCGTCACTACTGCCATCACCGCTATCATCATTTTCTTCCTCCTCAGAAGTGCAAATTCCTTGGTTCTGGCATGCGCAGACGTTAATAACCGGACGCAGGACTGTATTGACGGATCCATCAGTAATTATGAATTCTATGTCGATCTGCGAAAAAACAAAGAAAAAAAATTGCTTTTCCTACCTACATTGGCATCTCTGTACGGCCAGTCAGAAAGACCCTGACCGCGATATATAATTTTTCAGTCTTTTTTCTCCCAGTATTCATATAATGATGAATGAACTTTTGGACCTGTTGTATCTCAGTACAGAATTATTTTGCGTTAAACTTTTGTAAAATTCTCACTATGATGTCCACACCTCGACCACATTACGCTGGAAGAATTTGAAAACACAGCTTTATTGGTACGACTAGGCCGACCATCCGCACTAATCCGTCACGAAAACGGAAACGAAAACGGAGCTTTTTAAAAACGCCCATCGAACCGGAAGAATTGCAACGCGACATCTTAAAGTTTAACCACAAAAAAGGGAGCATTCTGAAAACGATCACATCCCAATACTGATGTGATTTTCCGCCAAATTCACAAATTCTTCACTATTCCAATTGTAACAACTCAATCTATGCATCGGATTCTATCAAGCAATGATAACTTACCTTGGTGATCGTTACACTCCAGGAAATGGTTATTGAAGAATCGTTAGAGGACTTTGTGTACCCCGTTGGAAGAGTTCCAGTAACAGTGAAGGTCAGTGAATCGTTATTCGGATCTTCTGCTACAACAGTTATGGTTGCCGTCGCGTTAATGGTCACATTAACTTCGGTTGGCCCAATTAAAATCTTTGGTGGGAAATTTTCTGGAGGTCAAGAAATATGTATGGAATTAAATATTAACGATGACAAGGAATTGAATAGACGTTAGCGTACAAAGGTTTCTTGGAGAAAATTGTAGTTACCATGCCTTTAAAACTAATGGCTAACAAATTTCATTTTGGGTGTCAAGCAAAAATTTAGAAAGTCGATATTAATTCCTTATGTACACTTACGTAGTTCTTGGGATTCACTTTCCAGTTGTACAGCCGTTTGTTTAGTACTCTCTCCCACTGCCGTATCACCTGTGGATGCTATGTCAAACAAGCAGTTGGCATCTCCTTGACATATTGCTTCCGCTTCCTGTCTTAATGCGTCGTTTGCAAACGGGATGGGCTCATCCAAGAACAGGGGAACAAATGATGCATTGGCAAAAGTAGAGATGTTTTCTCCAGGATTGTAGGTGAATAGGCTTGTGTTTGACATCACTTGCCCTAGAGATATTTTAAAATATTCATGATGTATTATTGTCAGATAGAGTGCCTACAAGAGCACAACTATAACGTTTAGAAACATTGCACGGAGTTTTCAAACGGAAGAAAATAAAAAAGCAGGCCTGACTAGCTGCGTTTTAAAATCAACTTTTTTTACCCCAATAAAATCGAGTTTGCATTATCTGTTTGCATTGTCTGTTTCTTTATCAGTCATTCCTACAACGTTCTCTTACACGACGCGCTTTGCTTGAAGTAGCCTTACTACCTTAGCTTTTTGGCAGATTTAACAGTAACATTAAATTTTTGAAGTTTACGTGTGTGATGATACTCGTTACTATAACATAATTTTGTTTTTATTTCTTATGTTATTAGATTTTGTTTAGTTTAGATAGATAATGCCATGTATTTTAATAGAAATACATTATTTACTGAATTGTTGTGTTGTTGTTGTTGTTGTTGCTGTTGTTGTTGTTGTTGCCTTTGTTGATGTTAGTTTTGTTATTGTTGTTCCCGAATGTTAAAACATTGTATTTTGTCAATGCTCTGTTAGCTACACGTAGCTAGTTCACAGGCATGCCACTCAAACTGAAAGAGAAATATATCAACTAAACACAATAGGCTTAAAAATACCAATTGGTGGGAGGCAGGAGCAGCTGGCTATTTACAAGCATAACCGAGGAGTTGAACTCCAGTTTAGTAGTCAGAGCGGGACTGAAACCCGCGACCTCCGGAATTCAAGTCCCTTACCCTAACCGTTGTTGTTTTTGTTGTTCTCGTTACTGTGTTAACAGAAAGTGAATAACAGTTCGTAGAGACCTACAGATCGTAAAGACCTACAGCAAAAAAATATTGTTGTTAAATAGCTTTTACATGCTAACGTTGTGAGATTTAAGCCTAACAGAATCAGAATCAATCCTACAGAGCGTCAAACTAATTACTGCACCAAGCTGAAGGTAAACTTACACTTCAATCCGAAGTCAAAGTGTATTTCCCTGCCCGTGGCGTTGGACGGTAGAGTAATCCCATCAGGTCTCAGATAGTCGTCAAGCACGTCACCGTTCCAGGTCCCCAAAAGACCTTTGGTGTAAGTCTTGAATTTTGTAGGTGCAGCAAAAACTATTGACAGAGAACCTTGAATCTCAGTGACTGTCACAGATATCCCAGACGGAAATGTGACGAGGAAGGAGTTGTTTTCCGGGCGCGACACTGCCACAGAGCCACTGAGCAGGACACTAACATTTGTCAAGCTGCTGTAGTTTTGGAACACTTCACTGTCTACAAGTACCTCAAGTCCTCCTGTAGTAAACAAAAAAAAATTCTGAATGAGTTGAGGAAGCAAGGAAAACAAAGAGGAACCTTAACCTGGTAGAAAAATCAAGATGATTAAAACTGGATCATTGGATCATGATGCAATCTAAGAGTTTGATTGGCTTAGCCATCATGGTACTCGTAACGGTTTGGTGCTCTTATTTTTTTAAAATCTATTTTAGTTTTATTTATTTATTTATTTATCGGGGGGGGGGGGGCTTTTTAATAAAACAATAATTCCACTCGCGCTTGCTGGATATGAGATGATTATAGCCAACTCAGCACTACGCACATCGTCCGCTATTTACCATCTTCATATCCAAAGCGCGTTCATGGAATAGTTGCTAAGCAAGACATGTCTTAATCGATGAGTATCGCAAATCGAGTTTTCAAGAATGACGGATATACACTAAAAGAAATGCAAGATTCTTTCCATATTACAAATAAAGAACTAATATGCAAACACTAAGCAACAGGCCTAGATTCTGAAAATAACAAAATGACGGAAAGAAAAAGAGGAAAAGTAACACCCTTTTTGGAGACTATTATTTTACTGACCTTCGTCTTTTAGATTGACTTGTACAGTGCTTGTATCTTGCTCCTTGGCCACTGCTGCAACAAACACAGTTGCTGTTCCTTCGCCTTTGGCAAGTTTTGTTCGAGCTTGTAACTGGAACATCCCGTCTTTAACGTCTACCATGGTGAACTCACCTAGACCATTGAATGTGTAGTTCCCGGTGTCCAGAGTAACGACATGAGGATCGCCCCACAACCAACCTACAATACACCCAACCGGAGAATGACTACATCCCAAAACGTAGAAAACGCGCTAGAGCAGGTACTAGGGCATCATAATTACGTGAGAATCAGTCTTTCATACTTGAAGGTATACAAAATTAATGTAAAGAGAACCAAAGGAAGGAAAAAGAGAGCTCCCCTTGCCCTTATGTTGCCCTCTCTGTATCCCCTAAAACAAGGTCACTATAAGAGACGGAACTTACTCCACTCAGGCGGCTCGTATTCCTCGCAGCCCTCAGATGGCCTCTTCTGAAAGTATCCTCTGCACCAAATGGGATTTTGTGCCTCCAGACAGCAATACTGAAAAGGCCGCAAGTCATGTTCAAGGTGTTTTCTCTGCAATGACGGTGTTAGCTTATGGTATCGGTCGAGAGTGCCTCCACCAGGGAAACCAATGACAAGGGCTGCAAACTTCTCCTGACTGGTATAGTAACAACACTTTCGCCCACGACCATCACTAGACGCAAAACGGGTGTAAAAACAGTAGGTGAATGGGTAGTGCGGCTCCACCCACTCATACCTCTCATCAAAGAACGCCTGAACTCCTGTGCACGGACAAGGATCTGGTGGATCAGAAAACGAGTTTGGTTCCGTCTCATTTTTAAGCCATCGCTCGCACTTTAAATCACCAGTTTCTTTGCCATCAGAGTCTTCCAGTCGGTAGACCCACCTTCCAGGAATGTTTGCATTTCCAACAAGATTATCGATGGCTTCAATCCCAGTAGTTCCTGACCTGTGAAGCAAAATATGGGCACCAAAGCATGCTATACAATTTAAGTAGCTTGAACACGTTGAAGAATGCGTTACAACAAATCACTAGCCCCAAGGGAAACGTTTAGTTTTAGTTTCAGGAATCCCGTCGACGCTCGAGAAAAAACAAAACTCTTTCTCAAGGGACCTGTTATTAAGTGGTTTGTTACCCTTCTGGACCCGATTGTTGGAAAGGTACTGCGGATAAATCACTTTGCAGCGGATAGCGCGATTTGTTTTGTGAGTACTTATCCACTGAAGAGCGATTTATCCGGTGGATAGCGTTATCTACCTTTCGAACACGTTCTACGTTTCTAACCGAGGAGCGCGGGCCCCTTTTTTGAACAGCGACTGAAAACTGTCCTCTCGGTGTTTGGGTATCCCGATGAAACACTGTATCTTGTGTTTTATATATTATATAATCAACTGGGAAAGCATTCATGACTTTGGAGAAAAAAAAAATGCGTTTTACCTTTGATGGTTCTCGTAATGGCCAGTTCTCTCTCCGGCGTTCACACCAACAACAGGGTTACGTTGGTAATCCGTAAAATATTGGTAGAATTGACTGTGACAAATCAAATATAAAAAAGGTCATGTTAGTTGGCTCTTTTAAGAAGTGAAGTACTAGTAAACATGCGTTGCGAAATGTTGGAGACACCTATCCCAAACATGCGATACATCAATATTAACAAAGAAGCAGCAAGGCAGAAGCAGCACGAAAAATAATAATTAAGGCAATCAAGGGCAACAAGAATAGTACCAACAACAAAAAACAACAACAGCTATAGCAACAACAACAGCAACAAAAGGAACAGAAGCAACAACAACTACAGCGGGAAAAATCGCAACAAAAAATCCAGCAATGACAACAACAATATATAATAACAACTACAACAATAACAACATCAAAAACAACAACAAGAGCAAAGAACAACAACAAGAGCGAGTACAACAGGAAGAGAAACAGATAACAACAAAGAGGCGCAAAAAGGCTTCGAAAGGATTTTGTTGAAAAAAGGTGATTACTTACGAAGTTGTTGGGGCAGAATACTCTATTCCACCATGAGGGTAGTTAAAGATGACGAAAGAGAATATTGCGTCAGTGACAACAACTGCTTGAAATGTGTTGTGCTGAAAAACGATAACGGAGAGACATTATTTTTCTGTATATCCACGGAATCCAGTGGTAAAATGCTCGCATTCATAAAGTAAAATGAAAAGAAACCTCAATTAAATCTATGAGGAAATAATTTTTTTTCATTAAGCAACATCCCCATTATCATCGAAATAACAAGCCCCCGCACTTGTAAGGGGCAAAATCACTTGCCCACTGTTTGAAGTTAGATAGAAACAGATGGCGAGCGATACAACTATTCTAGCATTACACGCAGACTACATATCTATCAAACCAAACATCACAAAGAGTTGAGACTATTTGCAAAGATTGAACAGCTCTTAGCACAATGGATCAATCGTTAGATGGCCTAGAAAAGCTCTCGGGAATCAAAATTTTCTAAAATTTAAAACAACAACGACTTAAACACCAGCCTGTCATGTACGCTTTCGTATGAAATGGAGGCGCGTTTTCTATTCAATATTCTCATAACTATAGTGTAATTTGTTAACAAAATATTCTGTCTATCACTTTAAGCCAGAAACATTGACAATTTTTCAAAGCTTATCTTGTTTTGTATATTTATGTCCATGTATTCTGAAAATCTCACCAGATTTTTGGTAATGTTATTTTGTAACTGGTGACGAATATCCTGCCAAGTTACAACAAGAACCCAAGATGCAGTGAAGATTTTTCCCTGTGGTAGCTTAGACGAAAAAACACTCAAGACGTCATCTGTTGCCTTCTGCAACATTGCATTGGAACCTGGCCCCTCGTATATATGATAAAACACTTTGGATGGTCCATTAATGAATGAACGAAGGTCTGTGGGTGCCCAGTAGGGAGCCAGCATCGCTATGTATCTGAGCCACGGCCTTTCACCGAAGCGGTATGGTCCTTGGTTGATATTGTCTCTCTCAAACTGGATCGTACCGACAGGGCATATCTGATGACATGATAATAAATATACGATTCTTATTTCTATAATACAATCAAAACAGGCCAATTAAGTCAACCAGCTGGATAGGGCTTTACCAAGAAAATTTGGTTATATCAACTAAGTTGAAAATGTAAATTGGCCACCGTAACGAGTTATGAAGCTGACGTTTCGAGCGTTA